>Ga0209221_1000024_pt1 | contig 91311 bp, 81 predicted proteins | sample BlaSpr_A8_Ref_O2_FD_187989 | JGI IMG/M metagenome (GOLD analysis project Ga0209221, IMG submission 187989) | Forest soil microbial communities from Thunder Bay, Ontario, Canada - Black Spruce, Ontario site 2_A8_Ref_O2 (SPAdes) (version 2) | ecosystem: Environmental > Terrestrial > Soil > Boreal...
AACGGCGTGATCTCGGTGGTTTTTGCGGTCTTTGTAGCGGCGGATCTTCTTTTGCGCAAGTAGAGCAGGTACCAGGCATGGCGTCTGGCAGTGTTGAGTTCTTACCCAGCGCGTTTAAAATACTGCACTGCGCGTTCGTGTTTTTGCGCGGCTTCGCGCGACGAAAACGTACCCAGGTTTTTGCGTTTTCCTGTCCTGGCGTCCTTCTTGCGGGAATAGAGACGGTACTCACCTGATTGCAGTTTGCGGATCATGCAAGAGAGATGCGGCGGGAGGCTTTGCGGTTGGCGTGAGAATGTGTACAGGTATTGATTCGCAACTGGCTCTAAATCAGCTTCCCGCAACCATCTCCTTGGGAGCGCCACCATCCACGTCGGCCTGATTGAAAACCACATTGGCTCCCATGTGCGCCGGACGAGGCGCAAGCATTTGTTCCTTGCGGTAGACCAGATTGCTGGCATTGAAGGTGGCCAGTTCAAAACCGTGACCGTGGGTAATGGCGTCGGTGGGGCAGGCCTCGACGCAATAGCCGCAAAAAATGCAGCGGTTGTAATCTATGTTGTAAACCCTGGCGTAGCGCTCGGCGCCGCTCACCCGGTTGTCGGCGGTGTTGTCAGCCGCCTCGATATAGATGCAGTTGGAGGGGCAGTTAGCCGCGCAGAGAAAACAGGCGACGCATTTTTCCAGTCCGTTTTCGTCGCGCTGAAGCACATGGGCGCCACGGAAACGGGCTTCAATCCGGGCGCCGCGGAGCGGACCTTTGCCGTCAGGATAATTTTCGACGGTCGTAGGCTGGAACATCTCCATAAAGGTGATGCTCATGCCTTTCGCAATGGCAGAGATATTCTTCAGAACCGACATACGAGTCTAGTATACCGAAACAGTTGAAGTTTTCACCTGCGGCAAACCGTTAATCACCAAGGCCACGAAGGTGCACGAAGAAACGCCCGCGGGATCGATTGCCTTGTTGACCACGGAACTTATGGCTGCGAACCGATCTCGAAGTTCAAGGTGCTGAGAGCCAGGCGGTACTGGTACTGTGCATTCACGTAGCTAATAGCGGCGTCGGTTTGCTGCAATTGAGCCTGGCTGAGTTCCACGATGGAACTTAATCCCAGGTTGTATCGGCCCTGCGCAAGAGTGAGGCTCAAGTTGGCTTCCTTGTCGAGCTCCTCAGCCACTGTGATGCGCTGAAAGGCGGTATTCGCGGCGAGCCAGGCGGTGCGAACGTCGCGCACAACGCGGTCTCGAAGGTCTCGAGTATTTTCGGCGGCGGCTTTTGCCCGGTAGTTCGCTTCCGAGGCTTCGGACGTGTAAAGAAAACCGTTGAAGATGGGGACGCTCAGATTCACGCCGATCGCGCCGTACCAGGGCGAGACGAAATAATTTGGAAAGCAACCGTCGATGCAGTCGGGACGAACCGGAGTTCCTCCGGCTAGACCAAGAGCGCTGATGGTGGGTAATAGTTGATCGCGTTGGGCACGGTGGAATTTTTCCGCTGCCTGTTCATCATAAGCAGACGCTTGCAGGTCGGGGCGTTGCTGCAAGGCAGCGTTGATGAGTACGTCAACGTCTGGGGGCGGTGAGGGCGCCGGCGTGTCTTCGTCAGTCAACTCGATGTTGATCTGTTTGTCGAAGCCAAGGACCGAGGTGAGCGCGGCTACGGTCGAGTTAACATTGTTTTCTGCATCGAGTTGAAGCATCTTGGCCTGCGAGAGATTCACCTCGGCGAAGGCAAGATCCACTGTGGATTTCAGTTTGTTCTTGGTCAGTTCGTCGATCTGGTGCTGCACGGACTGACGAGTGGTGACGGTTTGTTGCGCGACTTTGAGCAGGGCCTCCGCCTGAAGTGCATTGTAAAACGCCTGATCCGTGGCAAGAACGACGTCTTCTCTGGTGGCCAGCCCGTTGGCGTTTGCAGCCTTTTCCAGGAGTTTCGAAGAGGAGACGAGATTGGTGGTGCGGCCGAAATCGGTAATGAGTTGGGTCATGGTTACGCCAGCGCCGGCGTGCTCGAGCAGGCGAGAGGCGGTGAGGGCTCCGGAGCCGATGCGGCTGCCTTCGTTGGCATCGGCTGCTGTGATGTTGCCGTTGAAGGTGGGAAGCTCTGCTGCTCTGGTTTCGCGATAGACCTGATGCTGGGCGAGTGCGAGCAGGTGTCCGACACTAATGCGCGGATTGTTCTTGATGGCTAACTGTTCCGCTTGCGCGCGGCTTAGGCGCATACCGCGATTGTTGGGCTCCGTGGATGCGCCTTGAGGGGCTTGAAAGGAAGACGTCTGTGCTTGCGCGTTCCGTGGAAAACTGGCGGAGAGCGCGAGGCGCGGCTGGGTAGGTCCCGCTGTGGGAACAGAGTTTTGTTGTGATTGGGGCTGCGGGGCTAGAGGCAGAGCGGCGTCTGATTGCGATTCGTCAGCATTTTGTGCAAAAGCAGACTGCGGAACCACCGTAACTGAAAGCAGAAGTGCGCAGAGGATGGATGGGATCGCCCTGTTCATCGGATTGTCTCGCGATCTCCTCATGAGATCTTGGTTTCGTGATCGCGGCTTCCATCTCATACTGCAGGCTCCGGGGTTGGGTTCGCGCCATTCTTCGCTCCCGAATTGCCGGGTCCGCGCTTGCCGTAAACCAGCAAGTACGCCGCGGGAACAATGAAGATGGTCAACAGGACCGAAGAAGTCAGGCCACCGATAATGGCGCGAGCCATGGGCGTATATTGCTCGGCTCCAGTTCCTAACTTCAAAGCCATGGGGATCATTCCAATGATGGTGGCCAGCGACGTCATCAGGATGGGGCGCAGGCGAACCCGGCATGCGGTTATGACCGCGTCAGCCGGAGATAGTCCTTGCCGCTCGAGATTGTGGGCAAAGTCCACGATCAGGATGCTGTTCGAATCGGCGATGCCGACCAGCATCAGCACCCCCATCAGCGACATTACGTTGAGAGTGCTATGGGTGAGAGGCAGGATGAGCAGAACGCCAACGAAGCCCATCGGGATAGCCAGCATGATCAGAAAAGGATCGATGAAGGATTTGAACTGCGCCGTGAGAATCAGGAAAAGCAGAACGAAAGAAATCAAAAATCCAAGGCCAAAGCTCTTGAAGGACGCCTCCATGCCTTGGACCATGCCACGCAGGTTGACGCGAACATTTCCAGGAATCTTTTCCTTCGAAAGAATATCCCGGACGGCGCTTGTGACCCGCCCGAGGTCTTCTCCGGAGGGGGTCACGTAGATATCGATGGCGCGCTGGATTTGATAGTGATCCACTTCGGTGGGGGTCATCACTTCGTGGACGTTCACAACATTGCTGAGGGCGGTGGTCGGCCTGCTGCCATTGCATGCCCACGCAGGCTGCCCACCGGGCGAAGGCGGTGTTCCCGATGGGCCACAGCTGAGGCTGTCGCCATTCGCATCGCGCAAGGGGATCTGCCCCAGGTCGGTCATGTTGTGAATGGCGGCGTCACCGTGCTCGAAGTACTGCACAGTGAGGTAATAGTCGTTGCCACTTTTGCGATCGACCCAGTAGTTGGGAGCGATCATGTAGTTGGAGTTGAGGGCGGTAATGACATTATCGACGACGTCTTTTTGTGTCAGGCCTAATTCACCAGCGTGCACCCGGTTCACATCAAGGCGGAGCGCAGGATAGTTCATATCCTGCGGGATATAGATTTGGCCAACCCCATGAATCTCGCGGAACCGATTGGACAACTGTTGCGCGATGCCATAGATCTCCTGCAAGTCAGGGCTGCTGACCTGAACGTCAATGGGCGCGGGCATCCCCATGTTGAGAATGGCATCGACCATCGACCCGCTGGAGAGGAATGTCCTTATATCCGGAAACTGGCTGGCCATTGCCTTCTGAACGAGGTCCATATACGCGAAGCTGCTGAGAGTATGCGGCTGATTTAGTGCGACCTGAACGGTTGCTGTGTACGGCCCGGAGTTAGTAGTGTAGAGGGCCGAGAAATCGGGAACGACGCCAATGTTCGATACGATTCGCTTGAGATCCTTCGGGTCTACCTCACGGCGGATGAGGTCCTCCACCTTGGCGATATATTCGTTCGTGACCTCAATCCTTGTGCCGGTGGGGACTTTGAGACTAATGGTGAACTGGCCGGCATCGGTTTTAGGGAAGAAGGCCAACCCCAGGAGCGGATAAATGGCGAGGCTCAAGATGAACAGGCCGCTGAGCAAAGCCACCGTGAGTCCGGGGCGTTGTAGTGCGCGGCGCACCGAGCGCTCGTAGAAATCCAGCAATTTGTTAAAGTGCCGGTTGAAATGCGTATTGAAGCGGTCGAGCCAGGATTGGTCCGCGGCCTTGTTGGGTTCAACGTCATATCCACCTCCTCTATTGGTGGATTCCGGGATGTGAGGGACGGCTTTCAAGAAGCGCGAACAAAAGAGGGGAATGACCGTCATAGCTACCACGAACGAAGCCAGCAGCGACAAACAGAATGCGAGCGCCAGTGCTGAGAAGAGGAATTTGGCAACGCCGTAGAGAAAAACAACCGGGAAGAAATCGACCACGTCTACCAGAGTAGCGGCCAGCACTGCAAGGCTTACTTCCGATCCGCCAATCTCCGCTGCGATCATGGGGGCCGTGCCCATTTCCAGATGACGATAGATGTTTTCGAGCGAGATCACCGAGTTGTCGATTACGCGCGAAAAAGCAAGAGCCATCCCGCCCAGGATCATGGTGTTGACGGTGCCGCCGAGCATCGCGAGCACTACAAACGCAGCTAACGCGGATATCGGAATGGAGAGCAGAACCGCGGAAGTAGCGCGAAAGCTCCCGAGGAAAATGAGAATCATCAGGCTGGTCAGGATCAATCCCAGAGCGCCTTCGTGGAGGACGGTATGGATTGCTTCTTTCACGAACACTGATTGGTCGAAGACGATGCTGGTCTTCATCTGCTTTGGTATGTCGTAGAGATGTGTGATGAGCTGGCGAACTCCATTTACCACGGCGATGGTGTTGGAATCGCCGCCCTGCTTCATGATGGGAATGTACGCGGACTTCTGGCCGTCGATTCGGACGATGTTGTACTGAATTTGGTGAGAGTCTTCCGCCTTTCCTATATCGTCTACCGTAACCCAGGACTTTCCTTTTACTTTGAGAGGGACCTCGCCGAGTTGCTTCATATTGTCAACCAGGCTGTTGGAGTAAACGAAATAGTCGTACGGCCCCATTTTTACGTCGCCTGCCGGAAGAATCAGATTGGCATTGTTAACCGCACTGACTACGTCCATCACGCTCAATTGACGGGAGGCGAGTTTGTAGGGATCGACATAGACCATGATCTGGCGGTAGATCCCACCGAAGACGCCGGGAATCTCCGCTCCCGGAACAACCGCGATCTGATTTCGAATCTGGAACTGAGCGTAATCGTGGAGCTGGGTCTGGTTTAATCCTTCCCCTTCAACGGTGACCAAAGCGACGGGCAGGCTGGATGCGTCGAACTTGAGGACCACAGGCGGCAGTGTGCCCGGGGGCAGGCGCTTCAGATCGGCGAGAGCCAGATTGGAAAGCTGACTAACGTCGGCATCGGGGTTGGTGCTGGGCTGAAAGTAGACGCGGATAATGCTGACGCCTAATAGCGATCGCGACTCCATGTGATCCACGCCGGAGGCCAGGGTGAAGAAGCGTTCCAGAGGGTCGGTGATATCGGTTTCGATATCTTCGGGAGGCATGCCCGAATAGAACGTTGCGACCACAACTTCCGGCAAGTTGATCGGCGGAAACAAATCCACCGGCATCCGCGACAGGCTAGTCACCCCGATGACCAGCAGCGCAAGGCAGATCACGATAATGAAGTACGGATTGCGAATCGAAAATCCAGGCATAGTGTTCCGGATGCAACCGTGGCGGCTGAGCCCACGATCTTTGGTATTTACGGCGCGGTATCTATTGGGTGCCCTCCTCGTGATATTCCATTACGGGCACTTCTTGGGCATGAACCGGTTCGCCAGCCTTTAACGCGCTGCGGTCGCTGACCACAACCTCTGATCCTTCCTTTAATCCGGAGAGAATCTCGGCGTAGTCGGCGGTCCGCAATCCAAGGCGCACGGTGCGGTCTTCGAGAATTCCGCTCTCGTTCACTACGAAAACGGTGGTTTCGTTCCCCTCGCGATTCAAGGCTTGAACGGGCACGGTAAGAACGTTGACTGCCTGATCGAAGACAAGCTCGGCATCGGCATAGAGACCCGGCACCAAAACACGCTGGGGATTGGAAACATCCACCTCAGTGTGCATGGTGCGAGTGTCTTCGCGCACATCGACAGAGAAGCGAGCCACCTTCCCAGGAAAAGTGCGGTTCAGAGAAGGCACGCGAACGTCCACTGCATCGCCGATATGAATGTATTGCACGTAGGACTCCGGAACTGGAATCACGAGACGAAAAAGATCGTCTTCGGAGAGGCGAACGATTGGCATGGCCTGCGTGCTCGAGCCGGTTCCAGCTTGCACCAGAGTGCCCAGATTTGCGTAACGGTCGGTAACGACGCCGGTGAACGGGGCGGTAATCTTCGCGTAATCGAACAAGCTTTGATCGTGGGCCAGTTTGGCTTTGATTGCTCCCAATTGACTCTGCGCGGCCTCAAGAGCCGCCTGGCCTGCGTCCACCTGGGACGCTGCTGCCAGGTCTTTGCCTTGCGCATCGTCGACTTCCTGCTGGGCTACGATTCCGGGCTGGCTTTGGAAGACGCCATTCAGCCGGGTGTATTGCAAGTGAAGCGCGTTGTACTGCGCTTGATATCGAGACAACTCATGCTGCGCGCGATTTACCTGGTTCCCGGCATTCTTGATTTCCGCCTCGTCTTCCTGAAGTTGATCCTGCAGTTCCGGTATTTCGAGGATAGCCATCACCTGGCCGGCTTTTACGTGGGTTCCATAGTCGACATCGAGTTTCTTCACATAGCCGGACTCTTTGGCATAGACGTCGATCTCTTGAAATGGCACCAACTCGGAGGACAGAGTGATCTTGCGCCCAAGCGATTGTTTTACGGCCTTGGTTACTCCGACCGTGGCGGGAAGCGCGCTGGCTTGCACGCGGTCCGTGTGACTTCCGGAGCAGGCGCTGAAACCGGTGATAACTGCAACCATCAGCGTGGCCATGCAAGCATGCAACCGCGTGGGCGTTAGAGAAGACGTCTTAACGAAACCTCCAGATAGCGTCATTGATTGACCTACTCTGATTGCCTCAGTCTGACTGGCTCAGTCTTGGACCAGCGGTTCTTTTTCTTGCTGCAAGGTCTTTACGAAATCCTGGAGCCCTTCCACCGAAAAAGTTGGCGATTGGCAAAACTCGAGGAGTCGCTGTTCCCGGAGCCGTAAGCGTTCGGCTGCGGCAGGAACTCTGGCCGCAACTTGCACTGGCACGGTCAGCACGCCATGACGATCGCCGTGAAGCAGATCCCCAGGCTGTACTTCCAATCCGCCCACTGTGACTACAGATCCGATCTCGAAAATATGCGCGTAGGCGTGGGAGACAGTTACGCTTCCGGCAAATAGATGAAAGTTCATGGCACGCACCGACGGCAATTCGCGCACGGCGCCATTCGTGACATAGCCAATGCATCCCAGAGCCTTGAACATGGCTGCCTGCGCGTTGCCCACGAAGGCGCCGCGACCGGGCTGATCGTCAATATCCTCCAGGACCAGCACCCGCGGGGCAGGGATCTCGAGAATCCGATTCCAGAAATCAGCGCGGTCGCGGAATGTTCCGCCGCCGATTGGAGGCTCCCCGCTGCTTAAACGGGCCGTGACCGCATAACCTAGCATTGGAGGTAAGTCCGGGAGTATGCAGCGCACCCGGTCATCGGCGAATCCAGTGTTGCGCAGCCGCACATTGAAGGATTCGATCGCGTTGGCCACTGTGCACGTATCGATCCTGCGAAGGGCATTCAGCTCTTCTTCACTCAAAGACTTAGCGGGCAAGCTGTGCTTCCTTTCATCGCGATGACCACGGCTTAGCATCGCGGTCATTACTCGAGCACATTAATTCCCAAAGAGTTTTAGACAGGACGCGGCTCAGCTGCATCGTAGAATTTTTCCTGGCGCCACTCATTAATCCGCCTTAATCCGCTTTTTGCCAACTGGAATCTGGATCGTAGCTCTTCATCTTCTTCGCGATTCCGGCGGTCCCGGCACCAAGATCCTTCTGGTAAACGACTCCATCTTGATCCACTAGAAATGTCATCACTCCCGAGGCGCGATATTCGGCGGGATACGCTACAAACGCGAAACCGGCGGTCATCTTTCCATCTTTGACGTAGCCGTGCGAACCGCCGGAGGCTTTCGATCCTTGTGCCTTTAGAATCCGGAAATAATAACCCTGGAATGGTTCCAGATTGCGGTTGGCAGGTTGAGGATAGCTTTCCACTGCGGCTACCGCGACCAGCGGGCCGATAGGACTGGCTGCGTTCTCGGAGCTTGCCTCCCAATAGAGTCCATTCTGCTTGCCGGGATCGCTGAAGAATTTCTGAGCGTACTGACCCTCAGGAGCGCCATCGTGAGGCTTCGCGTAATATTCTTTCTCGGCTGCGGCCAGCTCATGGCAAGTCTGGATAACTGCCATTTCGTTCTTTCCAACTCTTCGATAAAGAATCTCTTGCTTGCCAGCGGGCGTATCGAAATACCACGCGGTGCCCTTACGCATCAGCGGGATCGGCGTGGGCCAGTTTTCCGCGCCAATGTATAACGTGGTGGTGCCGTCCGGCTCGGTCACGAGACGGTGCATCTGTCGATACTTCTGAACAAATTGTGCGCGATTGTTCTTATCCTCGGCGGGATCGCCCGAGGAGATGATCTCTTTTCCATCTGGTCCCAGAATCTTTAAAAGGGACGCTTCCTCGTCCTTCTGAAGCGCGAAGACCAGCCGGTGACAAGCCTGCGCGGCGGAGGAAAATGTCTCCTGGCCGACTTGCGGTCCACTGGATGAAGGAGCCATCGACATTTGGGAGGAAGTTGACCCAGGTTGCGTCGGCGCGGGTTGCTCAGCGTTTGATTGGGCCAGTGCGAGATTTGAGCTGGAAACCAATCCCAAGGCGGCTAGAGTACTGATGGCAATCGCGAGATTAATACGGGAGGAATGAATACTGAAATTTCTTCTCACCAATTTCATGACTTTCCTGTCCTTTCCTGGCTCCTCGAGGTAGCGAGAGCCGTGCCGGTTTCATGGTGCGTCAACGCCTGCCTCCACCACCGCCTCCGCCATGGAAGCCACCGCCCCCACCACCGAAGCTGGACTGTCCACGTGCGGAAAAGCCCCGCGACTCGCCTCCGCGGGTAACTCCTCCAAAGGCACCTGGGCGGTTGCCTGCTGAACCTCTGGCGCCGCCGAAATCGCGACCGTTCCCCGCTGGACCTCGTGCACCGCCGAAATCGCGACCGTTGCCGGCGAAACCTCGTGCACCCCCGCGGTCGTAGGGTGCGAATCCACGGTAATTTCCATGGAAGTACGCGCTACGGTCATAAAATGCGTGGCTGTGAAATGCGTAAGGGCCACCTCCGTAACGGAGAAAGCCGCCACGCCAATTGAAGCCCCACGCTGGCCATCCCCACCCGAATCCGTAGAACGGGCCAAGATTAAACCCAATCCCAAAAGAGATAAAAGGACCGCCAACGCCCCACCAGGGATAAAAGCCGGGCCATAGCGCAACCGGATAGCCGTAAACCAACTCAGGATCGTACTCGGGAACGTAAACTACTTCGGGCTCGACAGGCTGGATATCAATGTCGGATCCGTTGTCGGTCACGGTCTGCTGCGGCGTGGACTGGAGATGCCCCGCATCCTTCGCTTTCTTTCGCATATGCTGAACGGCCTGCATGACATCGGCCTGTTGGTTCACGTATGCGTCACCCAATTCGGACGTCCAGGACAGGTTCTTATCCAAGTTGGCCAGTACCGAAGGGAACTGGGCCAGAGCTTTCACGCTGGGGTCCCAGTCTTGCTTGTTCACCGCATCGGCCAAATCTTTGTCCTTGAGATTCGGGTTTTGCTGGATGAAGCGTTCCTCTTCGACGATCTGGGTGGGGTAGGCAGACGCAGCAAGAATCTGGGCGACCAGGGCGTCCGGATAAAGTGCTATAGGCGCGACCAACTGGTTCAATTGATCAGTACTCAAGGTCGCTGGTGGCGGCGGCCCTTGATCGTCCGCACCTTGATCTGGCGGAGCTTGATCTGGCTGGGCTGCGGCTTGATCCTGAGGCGGAGCCTGATCCTGAGCAGTCAGCGGCTGATCCTGCGTGGTGAGCGGAGTGGCCTGCGCGTAGCCGGAGCTCACAGCTATTGTGAGACAAGCCACTGAGATGCCACTTAGAATTTTCTTTAGAAACATTGCCTTAATCAAATACGATCTCACTTGGAGAAACCTCCGTTCCATCTTGACGGAAACGTACGGCATCATAGCAAAGCTCTGTTAGAACTGATGCCGATCAGCAGCCAATAGTTTCCGAACAAAGTAGTACGGCTTTTCGACTGATTGAAACTCTCAAAACTGAGAAGGATTTAAACGGAAGGAGGGGGTCGATTGTAAAGGGACTCGCTAACCAATCGGCTTGATGCCGCAGGAGCCGTAGGCGTGATTCGAGGATAAACACTCGGGGTTGAAAAAACCGTCACGCTGAGGACCGGAGGCATCCACTCAGCGGCGGTTTTGTTGAGGCGTTGCCGCTTTGAATCAAGTGCGTCGTGAGTCTTGACCGTTTTTACCACATGAGATGAAATCTCAAGAGGGGCCGAATACCGCGTAGTTACGCCCACGGTGATGGCGCAAATCGCCATCAAGACTACAGCCGCAGACCAAATCCTAGGTTTATGGCGTGCGATCTGGTGGGTGAATGGCATCAGTTAAGTTGTGCTGCGACGTTTCTAACACATGGGGTGGATCGTTACAAGCGTCCTTGCCCACGCATCCGATAAAGTCAGATGGCGATACCGCTGGTAGCGGTTGTATCTATCGGTAGTAATTCCCAGCAGCAACTCCTCTAAGTGCTCTCGGCCCAGCATTCGAGACATGCCTTAGAAAGGAATGTCTTCGTCCGTAATCGGTCCGGAAGCGGCACCGGCATGTTCTGGCTCGGGCATGCGCTGATCGAAATTGTTGCCGCCATTACCAGCAGCCGACCCACGAGAACTGCCGCTGAAGTCTCCGCTGCCGCCGCCTTCGCCCCGGCCGCCGAGCAGGACCAGGTCATTCACCACGATTTCGGTCATGTATTTCTTCTGGCCGCTGGTCTTGTCGTCCCAGGAGTGGGTGCGCAAGCTGCCTTCGATATAGACTTTGCTGCCCTTTTTAACGTACTCCCCAATGATCTCCGCTGTGCGAGCCCAGGCGGTAATGTTGTGCCACTCGGTGCGGTCCTGCCAGTTGCCGTCTTTGTCTTTGAAACGCTCGTTCGTCGCCAGGCTGAACTTCGCCACCGGCGTGCCCTGCGGGGTGAACTTGACTTCGGGATCCTTGCCGAGGTTGCCGATCAGGATGACTTTGTTGACACTTTTTCCTGCCATGATGCTGCTCCTTTGCAGGGGTTCACTATAGCAGAATCGGCGGCGAGGAAATGGTGAGGAATGTCACAACGGCGGGGTGGGGTTTCATTTCGGGGCCTGCCGACCGCATGTAGAATACTTGCCTTTCTCAAAGATAATGCTGCAAGTTCTTGAATCCGGGGTATAATTCCGGCCATGCCTGCTGCACCCGGAGCGACCAAAGCTGTGGGGATGGTTCCCGACGAAATGAAGTGGGAGCCCAAGTCCAAAGGCCTAACCACGCCGCGTAAGAAGAAGCCCAAGGAACTCGCCGTTATCACCGAATGCTGTACCGGTTGTGCCGGCTCGCCGGCGTGCGTGGAGTACTGTCCGGTGGAAGACTGCATGTTCTGGGTACCGGATGAAGACAGTACGCCGTTCGGTCGAATCGCGGTCGACCCTATCTTGTGCATCGGATGCAAGAAGTGCCTGAGCAAAGGGCCGGATGGATGCTTCCTTGACGGCTGCCCGTGGGACGCCATCGCGATGGTCGACATTGCCGAAGTGGAAAAAGAAGTGGGGGCGATGGCGATTTGAGAAGATAGCTTCTAGCTGTTAGCTCCTAGCTCTTATCTGAGGCCCTTTCCCGATAGATCCTCTTTCCCTTCGAGCTTTTTCAATTCCAGCAAATCCCACAGGTTACCGTACAGGTCTTCGAACACTGCGACTGTGCCATAGGATTCTTCGCGCGGGGGTCTTCTGAACTTTATTCCTCGATCTGCCATCTGCCGGTAGTCCCGCCAGAAGTCGTCGGTGTGCAGAAAGAGAAAGACTCGACCGCCGGTCTGATTGCCGATTCGGCTGGCTTGCTCCGGCGTCGCTGCGCGGGCGAGAAGCAGGTTCGTCCCTCGGGAGCCTGGCGGTGCTACGAGTACCCAGCGCTTGCCTTCGCCACGGTCGGTATCGTCGATGAGTTCGAAGCCGAGCGAGTTCGTGAAGAAGGCAATCGCTTCGTCATAGTTGCGAACCACGAGAGCGACGTATCCCAATGTTTGCAGCATCAGCGTTGCGAATCAGTTTGTGTTAATGGGCTTCACGACTTCTTATTGCATTCTCGGTCTCGATCGCTTGCTGCCGCACATCGGTCGAAATATCCGGAAGGTCGCGCTCGTAGGGGAGAATGGCAGGAAGATCTTCCTGCTGACCGATCAGATACAGGGCTCGCAAGGCTTCCCACACTTGCTCGGTGGAGGGATCGACCACGGCGACTTCCACTCCTGCGGCAATATTTGCATCTGTGCCAGCTACCGAGCGAATTCGCCCGGGAATCGGAGATCGGATTTCAGCGATTTGTTTATCGCCATATTGCAGCTTCGCGATCAATCCACCTTGATGAATGGATGTACCCGGGCGGTCGGAATCGACGATGCGGCCCGCTTGAGGCGAAGTAATCTCGGCTGGCTGCAGGAGTGCGACGATCTGCGGACGCCCGGTAGCGTCGCCAAAGCGTACCAGCGAGAGCGCCGCGTTGCCACGCACCATGAGAGATGGATCGGCAAGCATTTTGAGCAGCGCATTGTGAAATCCTGCGCCGGAGGGGTCTTGTCCCATCACCCATGCGTCGGTGTTACGGACTTCTTCCACTGGATCGGTAGAGATCTGCACCAAGTCGGGATACCAGCGCGCGGCGGAGGTATCGCGGCGCGTAATGCGCTCGCCGACCTGCACCAGGGCCTGCTGAATGTGGCGCGGCTTCTTGGCATCGTGCAGATAATCGTTTAGCTGCTGGTCAGAGAGCTTGCGTCCGAACCAGGTATTCCACCAGAAGAGAAACGGCATCAGGCAGATCAGCCACGCGGTCAGGAAAAAAAGAAGTTTCTGGGTGCGGGACATGCCGGGCTTTTTCGAATGCGCAAGTTCTGCGGGCGGTGACAGATTCGGATTGGCGGCCATATTTAACAGATGAACTCAAATTCTCAGAACTATTTCAGCAGCTAGTCCACCACATCGGCGTCAAGCACGCGGTCTTGTTCCAGGTAGTGCGAAACCGCATACTGCGCCAGAAGCGGGGTTTGCACCCGGATCTCAGCTCCGATCCATTCACCCTTGCCGTGAGGGGCGTCGGGCGCGTGATTGCAGCGGCCGCCACCGCCGAACTGAGGGCCGAAGTCTGCGCTTTGAATCTGGTCAAACTGCTTGATCTCGCGCCAGGCCTGGTCGCCGACGGTTCCGGCCACGTCGATCTTTAATCGAACGATCATCGAACGATCGCCATACCAACGAATTCTAGCTGTGCGGGAACCATTGATAAAGCATGAAGTACACGAGCACGCCGGTGACGCTAACGTACATCCACAGCGGCCAGGTCCAGCGTGCGATGGCGCGATGTTTATCGTAGCGGCCACGCAGGCCACGGCTGAGCGTAATGATGACCATCGGAACGATCACAATGGCGAGAGTGACGTGGGGAATCAATACGATCAGATAAATAACATGCCAGAAATGGCTGCCTAGGAAACGGATGTCGCCAACTTTGGCGTGAAAATATAGGTAGCAAGCGAGGAATAGTGCAGAGGCTACGACGGCGGCAATCATGCAGGCACGATGCGCGGCGATCTTGCCGCGCATAATCAGGGTGCGGCCGATGAACAGCAGGATGGCAGCGGCTCCGTTTAAACTCGCGATCAGGGCAGGGAAGTAAGCGTATTGTTCGGGGATCAAGCCGTGGGCCTCGTCGTGCGCCGGTTTGCCATCAGGAATGCGAGTGCGAACATCACCAAGGTGAACAGGAGCAGCGTTGCTATGGCGGAAGGCAAGGGGAACGAAATCTCCGTGCCGGGATACAGAAGTGCGCGAAGAGCTTCGACGCCATAGGTGAGCGGATTGGCGTACATCAGGACGCGAATCCAACCTGAAGCGCGGCTGATGGGAAACATTGCGCCGGATAAAAGCCACAACGGAATCAGAAAAAGATTGATGATGCCGTGAAAGGCCTGGGTGGAATCCATGCGCCAGGCTATAGCGAATCCGAGTGCGGTCAGTGCGAAGGAAACCAGGAACACGACTACGCCCACAAGCAATACTTGCGGCAAATTCAGATGAATTCCGGCGAAGGGTGCGAATACCAGGAAGATCATCCCCTGGATCGCGGAAAGCGTGGTGCCGCCCAGAACTTTCCCCAGCACAATTGCTGAGCGAGGTACCGGAGCGACGAGCACGGAAAGCAGAAAACCTTCTTTGCGATCTTCGATCACCGACATCATGGTGAAGATCGAAGTGAAGAGGACGATCATGATCAGCGCGCCGGGATAAAAGTAATCCAGATAATTCTGCTGGCCCTGGCCTCCGCCGGAGCGGAAAGAAGTGCCGAACCCTGAGCCGATCACTACCCAAAAGACCAGCGGCGACGCGAGCACGCCGACTACGCGCGATTTCTGCCGGTAGAACCGAACGATTTCACGCCACCAAAGAGTAAAAGCTGGCAACAGCACGCCCGCGGAAGCGGGTGCCATCGGTCTTGATAAGGTGGTGGTTTGAGTTGCCAAGAAGTTAACTCGCTTTCGCTGCTGGAGATTTGGGCGCGACCGCTACCGCTTTTTTCTTGCCGATCATTCCCAAGTCGCGCATTTCCCAATACGCGTTCAACATAAATACTCCGGAGAGTGTGAGCAAAATCAGGCTCATGAACAAACCATCAACGGTGGTGATCATTCCGCTCATTAGCGTCCACGCTACGCCCAGCAGCGGTAGTATAGCCAGCACGAGAGAAACAAGCAGCATCATGGTCAGCACTTTACCTCCTCGGTGTTTTTAGATGAGCGGCAGAAACTGATTCCTCTTCGTTGTTGTCTTTCTCACTCCAAAACTTGTGTCCAGTTCGGCGGATGAAAACGTCTTCCAGCGCCGGTTTGCTGACTGAGACGGCTTCGATCTCGCCGGGGAAGGCCTCGACTACTTCGGTGACAAAGCGATGCGCGCCTTGCCGTTCGATTCGTATCTGATTCTCCAGAACTGTCGTGTCTACGTGGAATCTCGCCTTTATACGTTCGGCCAGCACGGCTGCATCATGAGTTGCATCGAGTGTCACGACATCGCCGCCGATTTCACTCTTCAACTCCGTGGGCGTGCCCAGCGCTACCAAGTTGCCTTCGTTCATGATCGCTAGACGGTCGCATCGTTCCGCTTCTTCCATCAAATGAGTGGTGACCAGAACCGAAACATGCTCCTCATCGCGCAGCATGGCGAGATATTGCCATAGGTCGCGCCGGGCACCGGGATCAAGGCCGGTAGTGGGTTCATCCAGTAGCAGAACTCCGGGATGATGTAACAGTCCTTTGCCCAGTTCAATGCGGCGCTGCATGCCGCCCGAAAATGTTTCCACCAACTCCTTAGCCCGATCCAGCAGGCCCACCCGCGAGAGGATTTCCTGGATCCTCTTTTTCAGCGATGCACCGCGCAACCCGTAGAGATGACCCTGATGCCAGAGATTTTCATATGCGGTCAGCTTCAGATCGACGCTTTGAGCCTGGAAGACCACTCCGATCTGCCGCCGCACGCGAGCCGGTTGCTGCGCTGCGTCGCAACCCATGATGGATGCACGTCCCGCGCTCGGAACCATGAGCGTAGAAAGGATTCGAAACAGCGTGGTCTTTCCGCTTCCATTTGGACCCAGCAGTCCAAATAACTCCGAGGGTCGCACGTCGAAGGAAACGCCGTTCAAAGCCGTGCGGCTTTCATACCGGTGTATCAGGTTTTGTACGGAAATGACGGCAGCGGCAGTAGGCTGCGCTGCCTGCGGCACGGCGTCATCAAGTGCGGAAACTCTCGCTGCCAAAAAGGGATCCCCGGAGATGAAGTACAAGATTAGTTTACGACGTTACCGTGTCGAGCGGGTTGAAAATCCGGTTGGAGATCCGGTTGTTAATCAAGAAACAGGCGATGAATCGAGCATGATCGGCTACGCGGCCGAAGCCTCTTCTTGCCTCCCCAGCACGCGTTCCTGGAATGCGACTGGCACATGCCGCCACACTTGAATGGCCAGAACAACAGTCGTGGCGAGAAGAAGTGCTCCTACGGCGACGTGCGCTACGGTTGAAACTACCATGGGCAACTCCGGCTGCGCCGCGTCCCGGCCCCACGCGACTCGCGTTAGAAAGGCCGCGAAGCCCAGACAGAGCTGCGTAATCAGCAACGCGAGCAGCAGGATTGCCGGGCGCCGTACGGCTTCAATCTGGGAATACGCGGCGAGAGCACGAATTACTGTCCAGGTCAGGACAAAGGCTACGATAACGGCATTCAACACGTGCGGCCACCAACTCATACCGTGATGGCGAAACATTCCGCCCAGAATCAACTGCACATAAAGCACGAAGATCGACAGCAAGGTGAGCGTGAACAAGCTTGGGCGGCGAGGATCGAACTCGACGCGCGGTTGCTCCTCTACCCATTTGCGCCCAGTGAATAATGCAATGGCAACGGCAATGCAGAAAAATGTTTGCGCTACCGTGGCGTGCGCGGTGGAGACGGCCGGGGGCTGGAACAACAAAACTGTGAGCCCGCCTAAAATTGCCTGACAAATAACAGTGCAGAACGCAGCTATCGCCAACCACCGCATCCAGCGGCGCCGCTCGACCAGGAACGTCCAGATGGCGATTGCCAAGGTGAGCGAAACCAGCGTTCCTGCGACCATGCGGTGGCTCCATTCGTAGCGAATGCCGCCAACGAAATGTGGAACCTTGATCAGATAGCCAAACGAGGTCGGCCAGTCGGGTACCGACAAACCCGCATCGTTGCTGGTGACCAGCGCGCCCGCTGTGATCACAACTAAGGTCGCACATGCCACGAACACAGCGAAAATGTGGTGGGCATGATTATATTTTGCAGGAATGGCTTTCAGAAGGTTACCCTTTCAGAGAGTAGGGCCAAGCATCGCTCTCTGCTTCTGTAACGGGCGTGGGCTGGGGTTGGCCCAGCCCGCAGCTCGTGACAGATAATTTTATCAAATCAACTAGCGGGCACAAGCCGCAACGGCATGGCCCAGAGCCTAACGATAAGCTTACTCGGCGGCGGCCTTGAAACTCTGATCCACGGTCTTGGTTTCCTTGGGAGCCACTGTCACCTTCTGGTCCTGCTCACCCAGTTTTTCTTGCACGAAGGCAATCGTGTAATCTCCGGGCGGCAGCCCTTTGATCTCGTACTTGCCACTCTTATCCGTGACCGCGTAGAACGGACTCTTTACCACGTTGATGTACATCTTCATCCAGGGGTGCTGATTGCATTTCACCGGCAACATGATTTCTTCCCGCGCGAACGTCTTTTCGAGTGTGGGTGAAGATGGCGGCTGAGATTCGTTCCACTCGCGATTATCCTTCGGCGTGGGGTGGATGTTGTGCGTCGTCATATCGTCATTCTTAATATCAACCGTTTGGCCGGTCATCACGCCCAGCACATGCGGATGATATTTGCAGCCGCTTTGATCGAGCATCACCGCGTCTTTTGGAACGTCGAAAGTGCGGCTGCCCAGACCGTCTTTTACGTAGACGAATACATTCGCCAGGTCGCCGTTGTCGACCACAATGTTTTCCGCCTCGTTCATGCCCTTGCAGGCCGGGTCCTGGCTCATGTCGATCTTGGATGGCTTGGGCGCGGTTCCATCGAACTTCACCGTTCCGCTCACGGTGGCGACGGTAGAGGGGTCAATGGGCGCGGCTGCGGCGGCGGGTGCGGCCTGCTGCTCGGCCATGTTGTTGTTGGATTGTTCGGTATTCTCTTTCTTGTTACATGAAGCTAGCAGCAGTAAGCTGCACAATGCCAGCATGAGGATTGCGATCGTGCATTTGTTCTTCTTCATGGTATCGACCTTTCTTCTATTAGGTTGAAATTCTTATTGATCTCGGCTGCCTCGATCTCGAAAGTCTCGACTTCTGAAGCCGCATTTACCAAACCCGCGATTTTACCGCGATCCGCCGCTTGTTGCTCCCCGTGCCTGTGCGGCGGCTTGCTTGCGATCACTGGCAGGTCGCACACTCGCGGTTTTCGCCTTTGGCATGGAGGCCGCTACTTTCCTTTGCTCTTCCGGGGTTAATTGGAAGATGTAATCGGTTAGCAGTTTTCGATGATCTCCCTCATAGCCCTGGAACGACGGTGGCGTTGGTCCGGCGAATACCCATTGATTATCCTGCTCTTTGAAGAGTCCGGATGGCATTGAGGTTCCCGGGCTGACCGCTTGCGGGTCGGTGATCCAGCGCTCGACCCAGTCCGGCTTTAACCTTTCTTTAGCCAGCAAAAAGTTCGGAGCGGTGGCAATCTTGTCGTGCGACGGATCGCCGGTGGCGTGGCACTTGAGACACGGCGCCGCGGAGCTGGAAAACAGGCTGCGCGCCATGTCGTTTTCTCTGGCGGTAAGAACAGGAACCTGCTCCGGGATATAGGGCATAGGTTGCTGCGACAGTGCCTGGAAGAAGCGAACCAGCTTGCGCAATTCGTTATCTGAAAACGAGAACGTAGGCATGCGCACTTTCAAATACGGACGCACCCCGTTGCGGTTCGTGTCCGTATCGCTCAATGCTGGATTCGAAAGGAACTTCCGCATCCATTCAGGGTCTACGCGCGCACCCTCGGTCAAAAGCTTCGGAGGCAACTGCTCTTGTATGTCCTGATATTGCGGCAATCCCATTAAGATTGTTTGCTGGCCGGGAATAAATTGATGGCATCCCATGCAGTTATATTTCTTAACGATCCACCAACCCTCCTGAATATCGTGCCGCGCGTCGCCCGGCTTGTATTGGTAGCTCGCCGGCAGGGAAGTCTCTTCGCTGCCCATCAGGAAGGTTGTAAGGTCAAGCACCTGATCTTTGGTGAGGTGCAGATTCGGCATGCGCAGCGCTTCGGTTTCGCTCTTGACCTTGCCTTGATCGTAAATATTCGGCTCAGCCAGTTTGTGCTCAAAAAATCCTTTGTGGTCATACCAAGGTTCCTTCGCGGGGCCGTCCGGAAGCCGCGCCAGATCTTCTTTGTCTTTGATCGGCTCGGCATCATCGCCGCCGCGCTCCGCAGTGGTAGTAAATAAGGCGAAATCGAGTCGCTCGATCGGCTTGCTGCCTTCGTAGGTTAATTCCGTGCCGATGCGGCCTTCATCTTCAAAGCCCGCGATTTCATGGCATCCCGAGCACCCGAAATGCCGCACCCATTTCTGGCCCTCGGCCTTCAGATTCGTATCGTCCATGAACGAAGCGTCGGCATAGGATGATGGTTCCCGCTTCTTTTGCGTCATCAGGAAAGTGGCGATATCTTCCGCATCTTCCGGACTCAACCGAAGGCTCGGCATCACTGTCATGTTCTGGACTTGAAGTTCGTGGCCGTCGTTGGGGCATCGACTGTGCTCGAGATCGAACTGGTAGGGAAGGCCCTTCTTCGCGTAATCCTCAGGGCCGATATCTTTTTTTTCATACGGGCAGTAGGGACGAGTACGCTCGCGGGCGTTATGAATCCAGCGAACCAGATAATCGTAATTTGCTTTCTCGCCGACACGACTCAGATTCGCTGCGAAGGTTCCACCTTGCATCTGATCGCCTTCTCCAATGGAGTGGCAAGCCAGGCAACCGCGGGTTTCAAATAATTCTTTTCCATGCGCGGCATTGCCGGGCTTATGTTGTGGAAGAGGGTCGGTGAATCCCGACTGCCAAATGTATGCTGAGATCGCCTGAATTTGATGATCGGTCAGTCGGAAGTTCGGCATTTTCGTGGTCGGCCGGAAATCTGTGGGTTTTTTAAGCCAGACTGGAATCCAGTTCTTGTTCAGTTTCAATCGCACATCTTTTAAATTTGGACCAACTTTCTTCATGTCCTGCATCAGGCTGTGCGATTGATAATCAAGCTGCTGCAAACGGCCGTCCAGCTTGCTATTCGCCACTCTCAAGTCAACGGCTTGACCGTTTAATCGATTTGCCTCTTCGTTCGATGCCGCGGCGTCGGCCTGTTTCATCAGATAGGAGGTTTGCTTAAGATTGTCGTTTTTTTGCGTTTCAATCTGTTTGATCTGCTGGCTAACCGCGTTCAGATCGTCCGGTTCTTTGTCGTAGCCCTCATACCGGTGGCAACCCATGCAACCCTTTTGGCGGAAGAGCTCTTTCCCGTTGTTGATGGTTTGCCACTGCACGTCGCCGCTAACCAGAACCATATCGGCGGCATGACAATTCTGGCAGCCAGCTTCAGAGTTTTCCTTGGGAAACAGCGGCCACAGCCAATGTTCGTAGTTTCCGTGTGCCTTTTCCATGCTGGTGGTGGCGCGCCCGTTACCCTGATGGCAGGGTGAGCAGCCAAATTTCTCCGGATCGTGGATGCTCAATAATTCCGGTTGAGGATGACTTCCGAATGCTTCGGCATACTCATCCGGTTTCTTTTCGCCCTTTGGAGTCATGGCAGCGGGCGTGACTTTTAGCGGTTCGCGCTCATTCATGTGGCAGGACTCGCAGCGATCCACAATGTTGGCGTCAGCAACGTTAATCTGCACAATCGCCGGCACCCAGTCCGTAGCGCGTTTTTTCAGTCCATCGATTTGCTGCGGCGTCAGGTCGACCATGTGGTCGGAGATGTATCCATCCATCTTTGATTTTGCCGCGGTCACCGGCTTTAATACATCCCCGAGTTCCAGGCTGAGTTTTGTGCGTTCGTCGCGAATCTCGTTATAGGTTTCTTCGAGCTGCGGGAAGGTAAATTGCTTTCTGCTTCCGTCGGGGAATTCAACGGTGGCCTGTTCGTTCTTGTAATTGTCGATTTCTTTTCGCTTGCTGGCTTTTGCTGAATCGCTCTTGCTGGTTTCAAATTCGTAAGTCAGCGCGTTTACATAGGCGCGCCGGTCCGTGAAGACGCTTTGCACTGCGAGGAGCCGTGCGCTGGCATCATCGAGCCGCTTGCGCGCTTCTTCCGCCTGAGCCTTTGAATTCTGATAAGCCTTTTCGTAATTTTGTTTCAGAGCAATGTAATCGGCGTTCTGCTCAACGTCCTTTTCGGAGGTTGACGATTTTGATCGCGCTGTATTTAGAAAGGCGCTGTAACGATCCCTCCAGTGCTCCTGAAATGCCTTCCACGGGCGCTGGCCCCAGGCTTCATCCCACAGCGCCCAGAACAAGGTCGCCATCAGAATCACCGTTGCGATCAGGTACCATGCCGCGTATGACTTGCTTGTGATCGGATCCTGCTCGGGGCTAGGTTGTTCGGGCACCGTTTCCTCCGAAAATCAGGTCTTGGGTGTTAGTTCTTGGGTTCGAGATCACGAGTTTGTCGGTGTTCCTAACACCTGGGACCCAGGACCTAAAGCCGCGTTTACACATTGAACCAGGGCGTAATCCACACGTACTTGATATGCCACAAAAGCCGCAGCCCCATCTTCAAAGGCAGCGCGATCATGGTGAGCAACAGGAATTGCGTAATAGAAAATTGCAGCAGACTCATCCGCTTAAAGTCTTTTCCCATGTAGCGGCGGAACAGGGAGTAGACGATGAAGCCTCCGAGCAAGTAATAACCGCCCACGACGATGGCCCCAAAGGCCGCCTTCGCCATGTTCGACGTGATGCCGAAAATATCCGGCAGATCGCGGTTTACCTCATAAATAAGGCGATTGTGATCCCAGGTCTGCCCTGGCCAAAACCACTGCCAGCCTGGGCCACGGATAAATGTCCCGATGATAATCATCGCGATCCACAGAATGACGAAGCCAAATAAAAAGGTGCTGATGGCAAATTTACGCTGCTTCCAGGTGTAATAGCCGCTGCCCAGCGGATTCGTGTCGATATAGGGCACAACCATCAGGCCGATGATGATCATCGTGGGCATGACCACTCCAGCGATCCACGGATCGAAATAGACGAGCATCTCCTGCAGCCCGAGAAAGTACCAGGGTGCTTTTGCTGGATTCATGGTCAGGTTTGGATTCGCGGGCTCTTCCAGCGGCGCATTTAGAGTGATCGACCAAACCATGAGGATGATGGTGACGATGATGGCTGCGAGGAATTCGATCCGCAGAAGAAACGGCCAGACGTGAACTTCCTTTTGCCAGCCAGGTTTGAAGGGCCAGGTCTTGCGATGATGTGTTTTGGCGAGCGCGGCGTCTCCCTCGAGTTGCGCGATGAGTTGATCGTTGGCATGCGCTTGCTTCCACGCGAGATAAATGTAGAAGATAAGCAGCGGGATTAGACCTACGATCGGAACGTTATCCGGAGCCGAGCAAATCTCCCAAAGTTGTCGCCAGTCCATAGAGTTTCTCGTCAGTTTTCTCGCCAACGACCAAAAAGTTTGTCATTCCGGGTCGGGCTGAAAGCCCGGCGAGGAACCTCCTGCTGCGGTCTTGCGGGTAGCTACTCTCCCGCTGCCTTCGGCCCGCGCCTCGGCTTATCCGCTTCGGCTTCCAACATCACCGGCGCTGGACCGGAGATTCCGCCATCTTTCCGTACTCGCCAGAAATGAACAATCATCAACACCGAAGCTACGATCGGAATTCCGATGCAGTGCCAGATGTAAGAGCGCAGGAGTGCGTTCGCATCGACGATAGAGCCGCCGAGCAAACCAAAGCGCACGTCGTTATACGGAGTCATACCCAGCATCGCTCCGAACGGCCCTTCATGCCCAAGTAGCGGTGTCGCACGGGCCATGTTGGTTCCAACGGTAACGGCCCAGAACCCTAATTGATCGTCAGGCAACAGGTAGCCGGTGAACGAGAGCAGCAGGGTGAACACCAGCAGCAGTACCCCGATGTTCCAGTTAAATTCGCGGGGCTTCTTGTAGGAGCCGGTCAGGAATACGCGAAACATATGCAGCCAAACGCCGATCACCATCAAATGAGCGGCCCAGCGATGCATGTTGCGCAGAATCTTTCCGAACGGCACGTCGTGTTCCAAATAAAGTACGTCGCGAAACGCCTGCACTTTACTGGGGTGGTAGTAAAACATCAGCAGCACGCCGGTGTAAGTGAGAATGATGAACAGAAAAAATGTGATTCCGCCCATGCCCCAGGTGTAGCTGTAGCGCACCGCATCCCGGTTAATTTTGGCCGGATGCAAATGCAGGAACACATTCGAAAGCACGCCCAGCGCCCGGTTGCGCGGCGTGTCATCGTGCTTATGGCGGAAAATGGAGGTGTAAACCTGAGTCTTGGTCGGATCCTTCAACCCTTCAATCTGTTCTTTCGCCTTCGTGGGAATGTCGACCTTCATCGCCTGGATGTCTTCTTTCACCCGGTCGACTAATCCCACTTTGCCGTTTTTTCCGTTTACGCCGTTTTCGTCAGCCATAGATGGTTCTCAACTCAATTGTCATTCCGAACCGGGCGCTGCCCGATGAGGAATCTTTCGCGTGCACAACGATGCGCACTCACACCCCGGTCAAAAACGCTCCCGGATCGTTGAACTTGCTGGGTTGGCCTTTCGGCCAGGAATACAATTTCGAGGTATCGACCAGGATTTGCCCGTCCGGCGCAAGTTCCACGTGCGCGCGATCCATGGGCCGAGGAGCGGGTCCTTCGAAGTTGATTCCTTCATTGTCATAGCCACTGCCGTGGCACGGACATTTGAATTTGTTTTCGCTGGGTTTCCAGTCCGGAGTGCAGCCGAGATGGGTGCAGCGCGCATAGATCACGAATACCCGGTCCGGCGTGCGATCTACCCAAATGCGATATTTCTGCTGGAATTTGGTGTCGACGCCCAGCGCAAACTCCGAGGGGTAGCCGATCTTGAAAACGGAGTTGGGTTCGAAAAGAGTGCGGGGAAGAAAGAACCGGAAAAATGCCAGAAACCAAGCGGTGAGAAACGCGGTAACGCCCACCCATACAAGGCGTCGCCTTCGGCGGTCGAGATCGGTGTTGGAGGGACCAGGCGAGGAGATGCCAGCTGCCGCTGCTGCCTTTGATGTTCCTACCGCCGGCGTGCCTACGTACTTGGTGGCATCTACCGCGGCCCGAGCCGCTGGTGGCGGCGCGTCTATCGGCGCACTCGGGTTCGGTGGATCGTTGCCGGGAACCGTCATGGGTATCCCTCCTGTTTCAATAACTTTGGTCTAGTCTCCTGCGGCCGCCAACAACTCTGGCGATACACGCCTCTCCTGCAAATAAATCGATGAATAGGAATGAATATTTTCGCCAAGCGCAGTCATAACCAACTGCCCCAGCGCGGATATAAACTTTGGCGAATCGTTCAGCCCGCGACTCATCTCGAACTGAGAAAAGCCAAGCTGTAGCGCTTCTTCGCGTGCTTCATGATCGATCTCGCCCAGAGTCTCCACGTGATCGGAGACAAAAGCCACAGGGACCACACAGACTTCGCGCACTTTTTCTGCCGCTAAATCGCGTAGAGTCCTATGTAAGGACGGTTGCAGCCATTTGCTGGCGCCGACTTTGCTCTGATAACAAAGGCGGTGAGAATTCGACCATCCGCCGCGCTCCATCAGCAAACGAACCGTTTCTTCGATGTGCCGCTGATACGGGTCGCCCTTTGCGATTACCGACATGGGCAAGCTATGAGCGCTGAAAACGATTTCAGGCCGGCGCCGGGATGGAAATCGTGCTAAGGTTTTTTCAATTCTCTCCACGACTGCGTCCAAGTATCCCGGATGGCGGTAGAAGCTTTCCACTACGTGGACCGGAGTAGCGTCGTGGAATAGTCGGCGCCACTCGTTCAGGCTGCTGCCCGTGGTAGTCGAAGAGTACTGCGGATATAAAGGCAGGAGAACCACTTCGTCGAACTCTTGCTTTTTCAACTGCGCGATTGCCTCTTGAGTGAAGGGGTGCCAGTAGCGCATGGCCACGAAGCACCGGGACTCAACCCCTTTGCCGGCTAACTCTATTTCCAGGGCCCGCGCCTGCTGCTCGGTAAAACGGCGAATCGGCGAGCCTCCGCCGATGGTCGCGTAGTGATGCTGAACTTTGCGCGCGCGCGTGGTAGAGATCAATTTGGCCAAAGCTTTACGCCCGAGACGCGCGAAAGGAAAGTCAATGATATCGGGATCGCAGAAGAGGTTAAAAAGAAACGGCTCAATCGCAGCGAGCGTGTCGGGTCCGCCAAGCTGAAACAGAATAACCGCCACCCGCCGTGTTGTGGGCCTCATTCCTCAGATTCCCCGGAACGACGGCAATGTACTCTCATCTGCGAGGAGAGTCAATGGCGGAATTCAAGATTCCCGAGTCGCATTCACGGTGAGCTATATGAATTTTAAATCGAAGGTAGCGGAACTGACCGGAGCGCTGTCGTTCGACCAGCGTTAACCCCGGGTACCTTCAGCGGTAACGCCCTGCATTTCCGCGATCACAGCATCTGCAAATTCCGATGTTCCTGACTTGCCTCCAATATCATGCGTCAGCTTTTCGGGGTGGCGATAGACTTTTTCGAGCGCGTTGCGAATTTGCAGCGACGCTTCAACCTCGCCAAGATGGCGCAGCATGAGCAGTCCAGAGCGAAGCAGAGCAGTCGGGTTCGCCAGGTTCTTCCCGGCTATATCCGGAGCGGAACCATGTACCGCCTCAAAGATTGCACAGTGGTCGCCGAGGTTTGCACTGGGTACGAACCCCAGGCCGCCCACGAAGGCTGCGCACAGATCTGAAATGATATCTCCGTACAAGTTCTCCATTACGAGCATGTCGTACTGATACGGATTCATCACCAACTGCATGCAAGTGTTATCCACGATGTGTTCGCCATAAGTAATCTCGGGAAATCCTTTGGCAACAGTGCGGCAACAGCGCAGAAATAATCCATCCGATAACTTCATGATGTTCGCCTTGTGGATGGCATGAATTTTCTTGCGCTGATTCTTGCGGGCATATTCGAAGGCGAACTTCGCGATGCGGGTGGAAGCTTTTTCGGTAATGATCTTCAAACTCTCAACTACTCCGGGCACGACTTCATGCTCAAGTCCGGAGTACAAGCTTTCGGTGTTTTCGCGCACGATGATCAGGTCCACATCCGGATAGCGCGTGGGAATATGCGGTAGATTACGGATAGGACGGAAGTTGGCATATAGCTCAAATTTTTGCCGCAGGGCCACGTTGATGCTGGAAAATCCTCCGCCTACGGGCGTTGTAACCGGCCCTTTCAATCCCACACTGGTGCGCTCGATCGATTCCAGAGCTTCTTTGGGGATGTATTCCCCATACTTCTCGAAGGCTTCGGCGCCCACCTGGAATGTTTCCCAATCGAACTTCACTCCAGTCGCTTCGAGAATGCGCACGGTCGCCTGCGTGACTTCCGGTCCAATGCCATCGCCAGGGATCAATGTAACTTTATGACTCATAGTTCATACCTTAAATACAGTGGTGGGTGGTCGGTGATTAGAAAACAATTGTCGTCTGAACTGGGTCGGGTTACTGTCCACTGGTCACTGACCACTCTTCCTGGCCTTCACGTCGACGGCTTCTTTTGCCTTCACCAAATCTCTTAATTCGTTCATGAACTCTCGAACATCTTTAAAGTCGAGATAAACCGAGGCAAAGCGCACGTATGCTACTTTGTCGTAGCGGCGAAGACGGTTCATGATCAGTTCGCCGAGTTCGCTGGTCTTGCGCTCGCGTTCTTGCGACTCGATCACGAACGATTCCGCTTCGTTCACGATCTGCTCCAGCTTGCCAATAGGTACTGGTCGTTTTTCGCATGCGCGCAGAAGTCCATTCAAAACCTTTTGCCGGTCGAACTTTTCCCGCCGTCCGTCCTTCTTGACCACCATGTACGGAATTTCGTCAATCCGCTCATATGTGGTGAAGCGCTTGCCACATTTCAGGCATTCGCGTCGGCGGCGGATCGACTCCGCCTCTTTGCTCTCTCGCGAGTCAACCACTTTATCGTTGGCAAATCCACAGAAGGGACATTTCATAGTGCTGTTGCTAGCTAAAACAAGGCTGCCTGGGTCCAAATCACTTTTCAGAATTGAACTAGAAGAGGATTGAACTAGAAATTGTAACAGGGGAATGCTCGTCAACCTTACAGCCGGTACTTGTAATGGATAACAACCAATCAAGCTGGAGGAAGAGCTTCGGCCGCGATTTCAGCTTGGTGGCTTTCGGCAGACAATTTCCGTAGCGATAAACGCTCATGATGGGCCAGGATGAGGCCGAAAGGAATCACGGCCGCAAATGTCACCAGCCACAGAAGAATGCCGCAACTGGCCGCCAATTCGGGGGATACATCAAAGACCCCGGAGAGGGTGGCAATAATCGCCATCTGAGACCCCCCGCCGACTGCCGGCAACTGCAGCATCGATCCTGCCATGCTCGCTCCCATCAGAATCAATACTTGCGAGACCGGAATCTCCAGCGAAGCCGCGCCGTAAGAATGGGTAACTTCCTGATATGCCAGGGCGATGGTGTACCACATGCCGACCGAGATAAGGGTCAGCATCAGCATGGAGAAAGAGCCATGAATCGTATCCAGACCTTGCCCGAACTCGCGTATTTTTTGGGCCAGCTTGTGCCCGAAATTGGCGGAGAGACGTGCAAACCTTTTCTCCGTCCACGCGGCCACGGCATTGCCGCTGCGACGGACGATGACTGCGCCTGCCGCAAGTACCGCAACCAGTCCGATCAGCAGAAATCCACCCTCGCGGAAGTGTGCGTAGTATTCGGGATGCGGAATTGCCGGCAGGGCACTGGGAAGAAAAATGGCTAATACCATCAATACCGTGAATGCGCCCAGATCAAAAATCCTTTCCACGGCCCAGACCGCCAACTGTGATGAGAATGGAAGATTGGTGCGCCGTGCGATTAGGTAAGGGCGAATAAACTCTCCCGCACGCCCTAGCAGCGCCAGGCCCGTGAATCCAACGATGGTGGGCGAAACCATGTCCATCATCTTCACGTGGGGACGAGACGGCTGGAGAAATATCTTCCATCGAACCGCGCGTAACAAATATCCGATATAGATCAGCGCGATGGCATGAAACACGTGAACTTTCTTGATGCGGTCGGTTTCGGACCAGAACGTGCCCCAATCGAAGCTCTGCCAATGACGGTATTGCAGGTAAATGAGAACGGCCAGGATGAGAAACACGACCACACTGGCCACGATGCGCTTTTTATCCATGACAGGGAAATCAGTCCTTCGCGCCGAGCCCTCGCAACGCGAAGCTAAACGGCAATCTCAAGGTAAATGAGTGGAAGCGGAGGGTCAAACCGGTGGTCAGGGATGGGTGGTCAGTGGTCAGCAAACTTCCGGGGAGGTCTTCATTTCTAACACTGCTCACTGACCACTAATCTGCTTCGCCAGCGCAATTGCGTTGCGGACGTGTCCGTGGGATTGTTTCAGAGCTGTGACGGCCTCGTTTTTACCCACGCCGGCAATGAGCGTGACAAGTGCTACTGGAGTGTGTCCGCCAGAAGAGTGCAGCGCCCGACGAGCATCGTCTTGCGACTTGCCAGAGGCGCGTTGCAGGATGGCAACCGCACGTTGTTTCAGCTTCTCGTTCTTCGGTACAACGTTCACCATCAGGTCCCCATAGACGTATCCCAGGCGGCTCATGGCGGCGGTAGAAATCATGTTCAGCACCATCTTGTGAGCCGTAGCCGACTTCATGCGTGACGATCCCGCCAGAACTTCCGGTCCGACCTGAGTGACAATCGCGAAGTGCGCGGCGCGCTCGAGCGGAGACTTCGGATTGCAGGTCAGAGCGACAGTCTGCGCCCCGCGGCCACGTGCAAGCTCCAGCGCGGCCAATGTGAATGGGGTTCGGCCGCTCGCCGCGATGCCGAGGACGACATCCTGCTTCGTTGGCTTGCGGTGAGCCATTTCTGCCCGACCCTGCCGCGAATCATCTTCGCTGATCTCAGAATCGGAGCCGAGGGCTTTGGGGCCCCCGGCAATGATGTACTGGATGCGATCGGTATTGAATGTGGGCCTGCACTCCGCAGCGTCGAGAACTCCGATCCGCCCGCTCGTGCCCGCTCCTACGTAGATGAGCCGTCCTCCTTTTTGCAACGCAGCAACCACTAGATCAATCGCACGGGCAATCTGGGGTAGGACTCGCGTGACGGAAGCAGCCACGGTGGCGTCCTCGGCATTGATGATCCGCGCGAGTTCGATCGACGACATGCAATCGAGATCATGGGCGCCATCTTTGCTTTGTTCGGTACGTAAGAGCCGCAGGTCAAGCTTCTTCTTACGAGCTGATTTCAGGGTCATGGGTTCCGAATGGAAAGAATGACTATTCTAACCGCTTTGCGGGATGTCATCATCAGCAGTGGTCTTATTTAATTGCTTCGACCACTGCATCGTGAAATCTCGGCCGAACTTGCTTGATCGCCTGATTGGAACAATCGGGCCAAGTGCGGTTGGTGAGCAGCGTGACCGAAAGTTGGCGTGCGGGATCGATCCACAGGGACGTACCGGTGTAGCCCAGGTGGCCGAAGGATGAACCGCTGAAATGCTTTCCCGATTGCGAGGGCTGTGATGGAGTATCCCAACCCAGAGCCCGCGACGTACCGGATGGCGTCATTTCCCGCCGGGTAAAGAGGGCGATGGTTTCCGGCCGCACAATCGGTGATCCTCCATTGAGCATGACGGGAGCGAATCGGCCGAGATCGGCGGCGGTAGCAAAAACTCCCGCATGACCGGCGATCCCGCTCAGAACACTTGCGTTTTCATCCTGCACTTCGCCTTGAACGATTCTTTGACGGAACGCTCGGTCGTCGGCTGTGGGCGCGATGCGTTCATGAATTATCTTTGGCGGATTAAAGCCGGTGTCGATCATCCCAAGAGGCGAAAAGATTTCGCGACGGCAAAAAGAGTCGAGCGCCTCGTCGGCAAGGCGTTCGAGAATAATGCCGAGGATAATAAATCCTATGTCACTGTATTCCGCACGCGATCCGGGGTCGGCTACGAGTGGCATGGTAAAAGCGGCATGGATTAGCTCTTGGCGACCAGGGTTGTTCAAAAACAATTTCGCATAGGGGGCCAATCCGGAAGAATGTGCGAGCAGCATGTGAAGCGTCACATCTTTTCGGCGCACGTCTTTCTGTGCATCCATCACAAACTCGGGCATGATTGCCGCTACAGGAGCTTCAAGATCGAGAAGGCCACGTTCATAGAGAAGCATTGCCATGGTTGTGGTCGCTACGATTTTGGTTACCGAGGCTAGATCAAAAATAGTTGCAGTAGTAACGGCGGGCGAATTGGCCTCGTAGGTAAAACGTCCAAAAGCTTTTAGCGCGATAAGGCGATTGCGCAGGGTCACGGCTAGCGAAGCACCCGGGAATACGCGCCCTCCGACGGCATTCTGCAAAATCATGAACGCCGCATCGAACAACTGGTCCTGACCGGCGGAATCGTCGATGAGTAGCGGGAGGACGAGCGGTGAAATTTCGCGATTGTTCAGAACGGCGCACCCGGGAGACGCATTCGAAAAGGTCTGCCCGATTTTATAGCAGAGGAGCCAGAACGCGGTAAAGGCGCGGGAAATAGGTAGTAGTCAACTTGAAAGGCTTGTCATTCCGATGCGCAGCTTTATTGTGCGAGGAATCTGCTTTTGTCTGGCCAGAGCAGATTCCCGTCGACTTCGCTCATTGCAGCCTCTTACCGGCTGAAGCCGGTTTGGAATGGCAAAATGAAATGTTGCTCAAACTGCACACGCCGGAGTAGAAAACAATCGAATCTGGCAGGAACGGTACCTTACTTCAGTTTGTTGAGTCTTGCCGCCCCAGTTGTGTACAGTCAAAGCATCCTTCTCCTTCATTCAATCTTGTGGATTCGATCTCGCATTGCTCTCGCGACAAGGAGGCGAGGTATGCTCTCCGCAGTCTGCCTCACTTTGATGGCAGCAATTTTTTTGGGTGCGGGCGGTAGCTCTTTAGCGGAGTCCCCGGAGGTGAAGCAGCGAGTTCCGTCCCAACCACATTTTTCTGCCGTTGATGCTGCGATCGAGCATTCAATTCAGGAGGGCGAGATTCCCGGAGCAGTCTTGATCATTGGTCACGACGGCCATGTGATCTACCGCAAAGCTTATGGCTGGCGCGCGCTTGAACCTCGCCGCGAGCCGATGACGTTGAATACCATTTTTGATCTCGCTTCGCTTACGAAGGTGATTGCTACCACCACCGCGGTAATGCAGTTGGTGGAACAGGGAAAAGTACGTCTGAATGATCCAGTGGCGAAGTATCTTCCGGAATTTGCGGCGAATGAAAAGGAAGACATTACGGTCCGGCAATTGTTCACACATTTTTCCGGGCTCGCGCCGGATTTGGATTTGAAATCGCTGTGGGAAGGCAAGGCTACGGCTTACCGGATGGCATTCGACCAGGTTCCTCAGGATCCACCTGGTTCGAAATTTACATACAGCGATATCAACTTCATAGTGCTGGGCGCACTGGTCGAGCAAGTTTCCGGCGAGGCCCTGGATGAATACTGTGAGCGGCACATCTTTGCTCCGCTTAAGATGACGCACACGCGGTTCGTTCCTCCTGTTGCATGGCGACCCATGATTGCGCCGACCCAGTATGACGAAAACGAACGTATGCTACGCGGCATCGTGCACGACCCAACGGCGCGCCGGATGGGCGGCGTGGCAGGCCAGGCAGGACTATTTAGCACCGCCAGCGATCTGGCGAAATTTGCCCAAGCTTTGCTTTCCGGGGGTGGAGGCATCCTGTCTCCGCTCTCGGTGCAGAAGATGACGCAACCGGAGCAGCCTCCGTCGGCTTCGGTGCTGCGTGGGTTTGGCTGGGATATCGATTCGCCCTTTTCTTCGCCGCGTGGCGATCTGTTGCCGGTGGGATCCTACGGGCACACGGGCTTTACCGGAACATCGATGTGGATCGATCCAACCACGCAGACTTACATCATTCTGCTGACCAATGCCGTGCATCCCCGTGGCAAGAGCAATGCCATTGCTCTGCGGTCGAAAGTGGCGACTGCCGTCGCGGCGGTGTTGCCAGTTACTCCAGGTGAAAAAGAACTGCTTCGCTGGCAGAACCTGACCGGCTACAACGAAGCTCAGAGTGCGGCGCGGCGCATGAACACGCGCAATGGCAGCGTGAAAAGTGGGGTCGATGTGCTGGAGGAGCACGGGTTCGACGTTCTTCACACTGCCGATGGAAAAAAGCACATTGGCCTGGTCACCAATCAAACCGGGGTAGATGGAGATGGCAAGCGAACTATCGATGTGCTAGCTCACGCTCCGGGAGTTTCGCTCGACGCCGTCTTCAGTCCGGAGCACGGCGTCACCGGAACGCTGGATACAACGCATGTTGGCAACTCAAGGGACTCCGCCACGGGAATTCCGGTTTACAGCGTTTACGGAGGGAGCGACGCAGCTCGGCGCCCCACTATGGAAGTGGTGAAACAGTTGGACGCGGTGGTATTCGACATTCAGGATGCCGGCGTGCGCTTCTACACCTATGAGACAACGCTGGGATATTTTCTGGAAGCTGCCGCAAAAGCGGGAGTCGAAATAATCGTCCTCGACCGCCCGAATCCAATTACGGGATCGTTTGTGCAAGGCCCGGTTGCCGATTCCGGCCACGAGAGCTTCACGGATTACTGGACGGTGCCGGTGCGGCATGGCATGACGCTTGGCGAGCTCGCGAAGATGTTTAATGTGGAACGCAACATCAATGCGAGGTTGACCGTGGTTGCGATGCAAGGCTGGGAACGCGGGGACTGGTTTGACTCAACTGGACTCGCATGGGTGAATCCATCGCCGAACCTTCGCGGTTTGACGGCGGCCGCGCTGTATCCCGGTGTTGCTCTGATCGAGGGCACGAATGTATCTGTAGGGCGGGGAACGGACACTCCGTTTGAACTGGTTGGTGCACCTTGGATCAAGAGCCGGGAACTGGCGGCTTTTTTGAACGCGCGCGGAATCGCGGGAGTTAGATTTGTGCCGGTCAGCTTTACTCCATCGGCGAGCAACTATGATGGAAAAGATTGTGAAGGAGTCAACCTGGTGCTGACCGACCGCAATGCACTGGATGCACCGGAGTTGGGAATTGAATTAGCGGCGGCGTTAAAGAAGCTGTATCCCGCGGATTTCAAGATCGAGCGCATGACGGAGTTGCTCGTGAACCAGTTGGCTTACGATGGACTACTTCAGGGGAGAGATCCACGACGTATTGCGCAGGATTGGCAGGAGGAGTTGGAGAAATTTGAGGTAGTGCGGAAGAAGTATTTGATCTACTAGCGGGCCGCTATCTATGTAAGACTACGTGATATTCTCGGCCTTATCTGGTACCAACCTAATTGCCCGCTTGATTTGAGGTGCGCGATGCGTGTGCTATGGATTGTGTTGGTCGTCGCAGGAATGTCGTTCGCCCAAACTGCTGAACAGTCTGCTGAGCCCCAGACTGCCAGGCCGCAACCCCGTTCCAATCCCGCTACGGACGTGGCTCCGCCTACGGATTCGACTGCGGCTTCGCCGCACGCTCCTGCAGTGGATTCAAATGCCTTTACCATTCCCGCAGGCACCAGGATCCCGCTCTCGTTGAAGCAAGCTATCTCTACCAAGAACGCTCGCGAGGGCGACGCGGTATATGCCGAGACGGCGTTCCCTTACGTGGTTGACAATCGTGTGATTGTGCCGGCAGGTTCCTATATTCAGGGGACGATTTTGCATGTTGAGCGTGCCAAGAGACTCAAAGGTCGCGCAGAAATCCTGATGCGGTTTAACTCAATGATTTATCCCAACGGATACACTGTGATGCTGCCTGGATCGGTGGAGAATACCCCCGGTGCGGACAATAAATCCGTGAAGGATTCCGAAGGCACCATTCAGCAGGACAGCGACGCTGGCAAGAGAGTGGAAGATGCAGCCAAGGGTGGCGCTGTGGGGACAGTGGCGGGTGCGACAGCCGGGGGAGTAGCCGCGGGTGGGTTGAATGGAGCCCGGGTCGGGGCCGGTGCCGGAGCCGCCGCAGGCGTTGCCTGGGCCTTGCTTAAGCACGGAAGTGAATTGAGGCTGGAAGTGGGGACCTCGATTGAAATGGAGATTCAACGTCCCATTACGGTGGATGCGGCCCGCATTGCCCTCGCACAAGCGATGCGCTAGAACTAAAGATTATCCGCCGCCTCGCAGCGTCCAAAACCACGCGATTGACAGGCCAACCATTATCACAGTGGTTGCCCACGCGATGACATTGAACAAATGCGAGTTCACGTGCTCGCCCATTAAGTCTTTCTTGTTGATCAGCAACAACATGAAGATGAGTACGAACGGGAGAACGATGCCGTTCACCACTTGCGATAGCACGGCAATTTTAATCAGCGGAAGGCCGGGAATCAGCAGGACCGCCCCGCCAGCGACGATCAACAGGGTATAGAGCCAATAAAAGACCGGAGCCTCACCGAACTTTTTGTCTACCCCGGATTCGAATCCCAACCCCTCACAGACCGTATAAGCCGTGGAGAGCGGAAGTATGGAAGCTGCAAATAGGGAAGCGTTAAATAGTCCCACCGCAAACAAGATATAGGCGTACTGCCCGGCCAGCGGCTTCAACGCCTGGGCGGCGTCGGCGGCGTATTTGATGTCGCGGTAGCCATGCACAAACAGTGTTGCGGCGCAGGCTACGATAATGAACCAGGCGACCACGTCGGTGAAGATGCAGCCCACGATTACGTCCCAACGGGAAGCCTGTAGCCCGCGGCGTGTCACTCCCTTCTCCACCACCGAGGATTGAAGATAGAACTGCATCCACGGGGCGATGGTGGTTCCGACCACTCCGATCACCATGAACAAATAAGCCTGCTCGCTGAATGCGTGAAGCTTGGGCAGCTTAACAGTTGCGACCATCGCTTCTTTCCATGCGGGGTGGGCGAATGTGCCGGCAAAGATGTATGTAATGTAAAAAAAAGACGCGGCCAGGAAAACTTTTTCCACACTCTTATATTGGCCTTTCACTACGATCAGCCAAACGATCAAAGCGCAGACCGGCACTGTGATGTAGCGGGACAGGCCGAACAATTCCAGGCTGGTGGCGATGCCGATAAATTCAGTAACTACGTTGCCGAAATTAGTGATAAGAATTCCAAGCATCATGAAGAACGTGATGCGCAGGCCAAATTCCTCGCGGATCAGATCGCTCAATCCCTTGCCGGTAACGGCTCCCATCCGAGCAGACATTTCCTGCACCACGATCAGGGCCAGAGTGATCGGAATCATGGTCCACAGCAATAGAAAACCGTATTGCGCCCCGGCTTGCGAGTAGGTGAGGATGCCGCCGGCATCGTTGTCGACGTTGGCGGTGATGATGCCCGGCCCCACTACCGCTAAAAACAGCAGTGTCCGGCCCTTCCATCGTTTGAATATCCTCATGAGCGCATTCTGCAACCATTTCTGAAAACTGTTTTGCTACGGCTTAGCTCGTTCGGAGCAAGACCAATCAGGATAAACGCACATATGAAGTATGAACACAGAAAAACCGAAAAAAGTAATAAAACTTTCTCAACCGACGCAGCGGAAGCAGGGAACTGTCCTCTGGCTGCAGCCAGAGCGAGTTAAGATAAACTCAGGCTACAAACTGGATGACAAAAAACTCCGCTCGCCGCTTATACTTGTTGATCGCCGGGATTGTTTTTTTTCTCGACCGCTGGAGTAAACGCCTCATCGCCCAGCGGGTTTCGCTTTATACCCATATTCAGGTTATTCCTGGATTTTTCCGGATCACGCATACCGAGAATACAGGTGCTGCGTTCAGCATGTTCGCCGACTCGACCGCGCCCTGGAAAATTGGATTGCTCGTAGGCTTTTCTGTGCTCGCTCTACTGGTGGTTTCCGCGCTGCTCTGGAAAAACCATCCCAGTCACCTCGTCACCGGAATCGGATTATCTCTGATTATGGGAGGAGCGTTAGGAAATCTTTGGGACCGGCTGGCACGGGGACGCGTAATCGATTTCCTGCTGGTTTACGTTAAGCAGTATCAATGGCCGGTGTTCAATCTAGCCGATAGTGCGATCGTGGTAGGGGCGGGTCTACTGATAGTCGAAATGTTGTTCGGGAGATCTCATGCGTCCCCTTCGGCGAGCTAATCCTCAGCTAGCCAGGATTTTGGCCCTCGCATCCGCAATTGAGCTGAGTCCTGTTTGTGCTATGCTCCGGCGACAAATCTAACAGTGCCAGGAGAACAATCATGCGCATGCTGATGTATGTCCAGTTTCCACACGAGCCTTTCAATACTGCAGTCCGCGATGGAAGCGTTACCAAGAAGATCGAAAAAATAATGGAAGCGATGAAACCGGAAGCGGCATATTTTTCCGAACACCACGGCAGGCGTGGCGGAACTTTTGTGGTTAACCTGAATGATGCCTCAGAAGTTCCGATGTTCGCCGAACCCTGGTTTTTAACCTTCAACGCAGAAGTGGAATTTCGGATTGCGATGAAGTTGGAGGACATTGGGCGCTCCAATCTGGAAGCAATTGGAAGGAAGTGGTCGTAGGGGGGAAGTAAGGCCGGGCCTGGTGATTAGATCTAAGGTGTTCCGTAAAGCTGCTTATAAACGCTGGCGTTGCGCATGATCGCTTGTACATATTCACGCGTTTCGGTGAAGGGAATCGATTCCACGAACTCCTCCGGATCGCGATATTTTCCCTGAGCAAGCCATTCGTCCACCCGGTCTGACCCAGCGTTGTATGCGGCAAGAGCGTATTCGAACGAGCCAAACTTGTCGACCATGCCGCGGAAGTAGCGCGTCCCCAGCTCGAGATTCACGGCGGGCGTATATAGCTGGCTGGCGTTATATCGCTTCAGATTTACTTCTTTGGCCACAACTTTTCCGGTCTTCGGCAGCAGTTGCATCAAGCCCACCGCGTTCGCGTGGGAAAGGGCGTTCGGGTTGAACTCCGATTCCTGGCGAATCAGCGAGGCCACAAGATACGGGTCCAGGCCATTGGCCTCCGAGTCTTGTTTCAGATCGCTCCAGTAAGGCTTGGGGAAAAGTATCTCCCAGTATTTTCGGGGCAGGTCGGGAAGGTCGAGCGCAAAATAATTGGGCATGGAGCGCTTCATGTACTCGATGGCGCGGTCGTAGTGCCCAGTCTCCACGTAGAGCCGCGCGGTTTCCGCCGGAGCCCAACTTCCGCCATCCGCGGCGGCGGCCGCCTGCAATTCCCGGACTGCAAAATCGATCAATCCTCCGTTGCCCAGGAGTTCGGCTTTTTGCACGTGCAACTCATCTTGCGGAGGTTCCGAGTCGTTTACTTTAACGCTGTTGTCAATTGGCGGAACGCGATCAAGCAAGGCATACTGCGTTACGCCATCGGATGGTCCAGGCGGCAAATGCTTCAGCCTTTGCCGTCCCAACTCCGCGTAATAGAAGTTGCGATAGCGATCAGAAAGCTTCTGGTAAAAAGCCCGCGCCATAGCCGGTTGATTGTCTTCTTCGGCTAGCCGAGCACGCCAATAAAGCGCCGCGGGAGTTTCGCCACCGGAAGGGTACAACGCAATCTGCTCTTCGAAGTCTTTCTTGGCTTCCTCGGTGCGTCCCTGCCGAAAAGTGAGCCACGCGGCCTTCCAGTGCATATAGGAAGCTCGTGGACCGTAGGGAAAGCGCTGCTGAGCTTCGCGGAACGCATCCAAGGCCTGGTCATATTCGTGATGCACCAAATGCAGATTAGCCGCCGAAAGCAGCGCCTGCTCGAGCCATGGGCTCGTAGGATCGGCCTGCCGTAACTCGTCGACGGTGCGATAGAAAGTATCGTTATCGTTGGCCGCCCAGGCAATTTGGCCCAGGAGATACAGGCGTTGCGCGTCCAACTCAGGGGGCAGATTGTTGAGAGAGGACACGATTTGTTTCGCTTCACGATTTTTCCCGGTGCGATGCAGCGCGTCCGCCAGAATCAGTTGCATCCTGTTACGCTCAACGGGATCAACCTGATTTACCAAGCTGCGATATTCTTCCACCGCATCCGCATAGCGATGGTGGCTGATTAAGCCTTCAGCGCGGATTTGCAATTGCTTGACCGTGGGCGGTGGCGTATTGGGCAAGTTCTTCATCGCAGCAAAGGCGGCATCGGCCTCGGCGCTGGCCGGCATGGAGTAGTAAATGTTCGCGAAAATTTCGGCGGCCTTGGCGTTCTGTCCGACCGCGGCGTAAGCACGGCCCAGCGCGAGTTCCACGTCAGAGCGGATCGGTTGCCGGATCCGCTCCAGCAGCGTTACCGCTTCGGCGGGCTGACCTTCGGCCAGCAATGCATCGGCATGGCTGACCTCTGCGTCCCGCACCAGCAAGGAATCGGGATGCGCCCTGGCGAAATCGGAGAGAGAGGCCATGGCCTCAGCCGTGCGACCAGTCTGGAGATACGAAACACCCAGATAATATGCGACGTAGTCTCCCAGGTCTCCGGCGTGCAGCTTGGCGCGGCTCAGCGGATCAATCGCCTTAGCGTAATCTTTATCGAGCACATGGGCGTAACCCAACACCAGCCATGCGAGAGCCCCCGCGTCCTCTTTCGAATGAGTGCGCGCGTAGGCCTGCACTCCGGCATAAGCGGGCAGAGTGCGATCCTGCAACAGCTGCTGCGCCATTGGCCGCAAGCTGGCAGATGCAACAAACGCTTGCCGCATGCGGCGAACTCTAGGGGAAACCACGCGTCGCTGGCGAGCGCTTACAGGATGATGCGTAGAGGGCGAGGGAGGCTTCCTGGTGGCAGCAGACTTGCCTGACGCTGTCTTTTTATCGCCGCTGCTTTTCTTGGCCGGGTTTGAAGCAGTCGCCGGAGCTTCGGTTTGGTCCTTCGCTTCTTGAGCCGGGTCAGGCGCGACCGAGGCAAAGGCTTCTGCTGAAGCTCGCAGCCTTCCAGAGACGCCGCAAAAAACCACGGCAACGATGACCCACGACAACTTGGAGACGAATCGGACCACTTTTAACTTTTCACGCGACCTTCACCGCTTCAGAAGATTGCTTAGTGACTTCGCTGATCCTACGGTTGGAAATTTGAGCCCATGATGGAAATATCATCTTCCGCCAGACTGCGCAATAACTCATGATGGAAGTAGTCGCCACTCGCTGCTACCGTGTTGCCGTAACGCTTCTGGAACGTGCCCCGGCTCTTGTCGATATCTTCCTTCAGCCGGTCGTACAAATCCTTGTTACGCCGCCCCTCGGCGACCTTAGCCTGATTGTAAAGCTTGATTTCATCTACCAGAAGCCGCGCAAAGCGTTGTGCTTTGCGATGGAGATCGGCATCCTCGGGCGAAAGTCCAGCCAGAGGATCTGCAGCGGCCGCCGGGGCGGCCGCAGTCGCATGGCCTGCGTATGCCGCAACTTCGACCACTTCCGCAGCTTGGTCAGGCACCGTTGCAACCCGCGGAGGGGTATGCATGGGCGCGTGTGACGCGAATGGATCAGAAAATGAAGAAACGGTTTGCACTGGTGGGTTGGGACGATCGACATGCGTTGAACCTGCCGCATCTCCATCTTCTCGCGGAGCAGCCTGTTTACGGAGCGAAATCACTTCCAGCCATGCACTGGTTGCAATGACCAGCAATTCCAGCGCTGCAGAATCCAGCTTGCCGCTGTTGCCGCCGTCCGCATAAACCAGTGCGGCCACTTTATCTTTAAGTGTCAAGGGCAATGCGAGGACTTGCTCGTTTGACGGTGCCCCGACTCGCTCGACGAACGGTGTCCCCATTTCAGCGATGTTTCCTGGGGTGGGAACGCGATATTGAAAGGCATGCGCTGCCGGTCCGGCGCTCAGGTCAAGACCAAAATCCTTCACCCGGTCGTCTTCCAGATTGCCGAATCCGCGGGATTGCCATCCCGTGGCAGCTCCGGCCTTCACGACGAAAAGCCCGATGCGTGCACAGTATTCGCTGCCCACGTCCAACAGAGCGCGCAAAATCTCCTTCTGCGTGGAACCTGCATGGATGTTCGCGACCGCTTGCACCAGACTGCTGGAGTCATGGCTATTGGGATTAGGGCTCGTAGAAACTTCAGCGGAAACCATCGCCGCTGGCAACGATCCCAGAACCTGCTCAACAATATGCGATTGCAATTGCGATAGCTGGGATTGAACGGCTCGGCTCACGGCATCTTCGACCAGCCGGCGAACTTCGCTGTGTGCGCCGTGATTCTCTTTCCCGTTTTGTTGTGCCATGCCGTTCTGGTCCTTCATGATTTGGTTCTTGATGACTCGGGAGTAGGCCATCTCAGCTCAGCCAACTCTGGGGACATGTGAATGCCGTCCTAAGTGCTGAGTATACGGCACTTGTAATATTGCCCCAGAGTACTTCGGTACCTGTTCAACCGCGTAGTGTTAAGGCTTCGACTTCAAGCTTCGAATCTAAACCAAATTCTTTAGCCACAAAAGTTATGATTAAAGCTGAAGGATTAATATCTTGACACCGGGTACCGCTGCACAAAGTTTACAGCCCTGATCTCCCGCCCGCAAAATACCTATGACCGACCATACTCCGCAACGGGTCGTCAGCCTCCAGCCGAGTGCAACCGTCATCCTTGCCGGGATTGGCAAGCTTGATCGGGTAGTCGCCTGCACCAGGTATTGCGCCGATGTCGTGCCTGAGATCGCGGAGCAGACGCATACGATTCTGGCGGATTCATGGATTGCCAACTCGGAGCAGATCAGGGCCACGCATCCTGATTTCGTGATCGCTTCGGTGCCTTACCAGGAGAAAGCTGTCATAGAGATATTGAAGAGCGGAACGCGATTTCTGGGATTATCGCCTAGAACTCTCGCCGATATTTACACCGACATTGCCGTGATCGCAGGGGTGATGGCGGCGAGCGAGCAAGGGGAACTGATGATTGCCAGAATGCAAAAACACATCGATGCGGTTCGGTCGCGAACTTGCGGGTTACAGCGGCCACGCGTCTTCTGTGAGGAATGGGGAAAGCCCTTGATCGCATCGCAGCCTTGGGTGGCAGAAATGGTAGAGGCTGCCGGCGGCGAATTTCTCGGAGCGCCGGGCAAACAAATTTCAGCCCCGGAAGTGGCCGAAATGAATCCCGATGTCTTAATCGCAGCCTGGTGCGGCGCGGGCGACCGCGTGCCGCTGGAGAAAATAATTGCTGACCGTAAATGGCTGGAGACTCGAGCCGCTCGGGCCTCACGAATTTACTGCATACGCGATGAATACCTTAATACGCCGGCGCCCACGCTACTCTGCGGACTCGATGCTTTGGCATCCGCCATCCATCCTGAATTGTTTGGCCACCCGAAAGGAATCCGGCAGATTACCAACGGTCGTGCTTCTCCTGCCGTCGAGCCCACGGTCTGAGTTAAGATTCGATTATGCCTACGGCAAACCGAGTGGAAGACGTTCGCAAAGAGGTGGCGATTCTCGCCCAATCCGCGCCTTCGGCGGAGGCTCTTATGAAGGGCATTTGCACGCTTTTGAATGAGCGCATGCTGAAATACAACTGGGCTGGCTTTTACATGCTGGAGCCGGGCACTGAGCCTCCGGTGCTGGTTCTGGGAGCTTTTGTGGGCGCCATGACGCCACATACTCGCATCCCACTGAATCAGGGAATATGCGGAGCGGCCGCTTCCAGCGGAAGGACGATTGTGGTAGATGATGTCAGCAAAGATTCGCGGTATCTTGCATGCTCGCTTGAAACCAAGTCAGAGATTGTGGTTCCGATTTTCGTGCATGGCGGCGTCGCGGGGGAGTTGGATATCGACAGCCATTTTGCAGCTGCATTCGCACCCGAGGATCAAAAGCTTGTGCAATACTGCGCCGAAGTGGTGGGGAAGAAGTTGGAGCAATCGAGTTAAGAATATACGCTCCTCTTTGTGAGCTTCTGGGACTATCGCGCATCGCCCGATATTCCTACACTAACTTTCTGTAACTGCAGGATTAGATTTGCCTGAAAAAAATCGTGCATTTCGCTCTCAAGTATGTTTTAGCAGCGGGATCTCGCCTTTACTTTTTCTCTAAGGCAATCAGAAGCTGACTATGAAGCGAGTTGTGGCTGCGGTGATCGAGAAAGATGGCAAACTGCTGGTTTGCCAGCGAACCCGTCACCAGACCATGCCTCTCAAGTGGGAGTTTCCCGGCGGAAAAATTGAAGAGGGTGAGCAGCCGCGGGATGCGCTACGCCGCGAACTGGAAGAAGAACTGGGAATTCACGCCACCATCGGAGATGAGATTGCCCGTGTGCAGCATACCTATCCGAATGGGTCCGCCGTAGAGTTGCGCTTCTATATCGTGCGCGAATATGGCGGAAACCTGGAGAATCGTATCTTTCGCGACCTGCAGTGGGCTACCCCTCAGGCGCTTCCAGCGTTCGATTTCCTGGAAGCGGATGCTTCGCTGGTGAAAGATTTGGCGGAGGGAAGACTTATCTGAATTTTCCGGAAATCCGGATGTTCCGGAAATCTGGATGCACTTGTATCATATTCAGGATGGGGTTTCCAATTAAAGTCTGTGCGGTGTGCTCGGAAGAGTTTGAGTTAAGGCCGGATAAGCCTGGTTTCGCCAATCACTGTCCAGCATGCAGTGAAGTAGAAGCTTCCCAACCCAAGGCGAAGCCAAGCGGCGGGGATGCCGACGAACGAAAAACTCGTGCGGAAGCAAATGAGGCCCGCAGGCAGGCCATGCGCGATCTGCTTTATCGCAAGGATGGCTAGCGCTCTCTGGTCGCTTTTCGGATTGGTTCCAGTCTACTTCGAAGTAAATGCGCATTAACGTGCGCCGTTACTGTCGCGGTCGAAGAGTGAATTCTTCAGCGTGGTCTGATTATGACGCACCCTTGGCAGTAGCGGTGGCACTGAACGAAGGGTAATTCTGGTTATTGATTTGGCGGCGCAGGTCTTCGAATATCTCGTCTGGAATTCTCATAAAGACTTTTACCACTTCCGGATCGAACTGCCGTCCCGCCCATACCTGGATTTCCTGACGCGCTTCACCCAGCGACCTTGCCGGACGATATGGCCGGTCAGAGATAATCGCGTCCAGCGTATCCGCAACCGAGAATATTCGTGCCCCAATGGGAATTTCGCCGCCCTTCAGACCACGGGGATACCCCGAACCGTCAAAATGTTCCTGGTGCGAATAAACAATCTCGCAGGCTTCGGTAAGGAACGGGATCTTCTTGAGCATCTGGTAGCCACGATAGCAATGCTCCTTCATCACCGCCCGCTCCTCGTCATTCAATTTCCCAGGCTTAAGCAATATGTTGTCAGGAATAGCCATCTTGCCAATGTCGTGAAGGAATGCGCCGCGCGCAATTACATCGATCTGATCGCCGGCCAAACCCATGGCGCGAGCGATCAAAATGGTAAAAGCGGTTACCCGGCGGGAGTGGCCTTCAGTCTCCGCATCTTTAAGATCGAGCGCGTCGCCTAAAGCTTCGAGTGTTATGTCGTAAGAGCGCTTTAATTCGCCCACGGCCGCTTGCAGTTCTTTAGTGCGGGCTCTCACCAAAGACTCCAGCTCAGTTTGGTAAGTGCGGTTCTCCACCTTTAACCGGCGATTCTCGAGAGCACGCCCGACCGCATTCAACAACTGCTCGCGTTCGAACGGCTTCAGTAGATAGTCGTAGGCTCCATTGCGAATGGCGGCTAGAGCCACGGAGATATCATGCACCGCGGTAACCATCACCACTGGCATATCAGGAAATTTTTCCTTGGTGCGCTCCAGTAGGCCAATACCATCGAGCTCCGCCATCATTAGGTCAGAGAGCATGAGCTCGAACACTTCTCCGGAATTCAATAAAGCCAGAGCTTCAGTGCCGGAACCTGCTTGCCTGCATACGTAACCCGTGGCGCTCAGGATGGCGCAGACAATTTCGCGGATTGCCTCTTCATCATCGACTACGAGAATGCGGTCAGGCATAGAGTCTTAAGATACTATCGGCGATTCTACCTCAGATGTGAGGTGCCAAAAGTAACCATTCGGGTCCGGAAACCCCATCGAGATCGGTTGAAAGCGTGGTATTCAGAAGTCGGGGAGTGTCGTGTCTGCAATGTGCCTGTAGCTGACAGGTGCGCGAATACTGGGGAAAATGATCAACTCATTCTGGACGATTTGGAACTCGGCACAACCTGTGATCTCCGCGCTGAGACCGGCGGAGTGGGCGCTGCTTGCCGTTTTTGCCGCCTCGCTAGTGGCGCTCTCCGTTTTCCGGGAACGCTACCTTGCGATTTGGACCTCGGGGCTGGCGTTCTTAATCACTTCGCGTGTGCTCGAAATCCACGGCGAGACATGGCAGGTTCCGGCCCGTTTGATTCCAGGAATCACTGAGGGAATATTCGTACTCGCGATAGGCGCATTCGCTGGGGCGATCTTTTTATACATCCATGAACGAAATCTGCTTGCGCCGCTGGTTGCGATCTCATTAAGCACGGCGGCATTTGCTGGCGCTCGGGCGCTGCTATGGCCGGAATCAGTACCGCTCCGCTTCGCGCTTGAAATTTCCTATCGAATCGTTCTTCTGACGGCGGCTGTTGCATTGCTCCGCGGGCGTCGTGGGCGTCGCGAACCGATGACTTGGATGCTGGCGATTCTGCTGCTCACTTTGCATTTGAAGTGGCTGCCGCTTTCCATTCAGCTTCCGGCTGGCGCATTCGACGCCCTGGCTACGCTCCTGGGTTTATCGATGCTGGTCATCGTCTTCCAGAATTCGCGAGCGCGAGCTCAACGATTAAGTGTTTTGACGGTTCTAACCGAGAGCATCGTCTTGGCCGAGCAGCAGGGCGGGATGATGGACAAGGCTCTGATGGAACTTTGCCGCTCAACGCAATCAAAAGCTGCATGGTTTCGATTGATCGAAGGCAACCATCTGGTGCCGACCCACGCGGCAGGAGTCTCGCAGGAGTTCCTGCGGGAAGCCGGGGTCTCAGACCTGAACGAAAATATTTCCCAAATACTCGAGCAAGGCAAGCCGCACAAACTCCGAGGGGCCGACTCCAGCGATGAGAATCAGGATTTGCTTCGGTTGGAGAAAATCGATGAGTTGCTGCTGGTTCCGGTGCTTGGTAAGAAAGCGCCGATTGGCCTGCTGGTGTTCGGCAATGCAAGGGCAAAAAAGCCAACTTCGGACGAACTGGACTTCCTGGCCACTTGTGGGCGACAGATAGGAATCGCGATCGAAAATTTCCGCTTGCTGGAGCAGGTTCTGCGCTCGCAGCGGCAGTGGAGAAACACATTCGATTCGGTGCACGACATCATCCTCGCGCACGATGCCGAATTCCGTATCATCAAAGCAAATCAGATCCTTCTTGAGCAGTTGGAACAATCGTCCGCCGACGTAATCGGAAAACTTTGCGACTCAGTATTGCCCGGCGGGGGCGGTGAGTGGACGGGATGCCCCTATTGCGATCGAGGAGCCGAAGAAATCACGGAGGGCCCAGACCTCTGCTTCGGTGGGTTTTCTCTGGTTTCGAGTTCCTCCTATAGCGAACAGGGAAATAAAACGAAGGGCACGATCCACATCGTCCGGGATATTACCGAGAGGCATTCGGCGGAAGAAAAATACCGGCTTCTGTTCGATCAGGTGCAGGAGGGAGTGTACGTTGCAACTACTGACGGACGTTTGCTCGACTGTAATGATGCCTTCGTACGCATGCTCGGCTATGAAAGCCGCGAGGAATTGCTGGCGCTGAATCTGGACGAAGCGATTCGCGTGGATGCTGGCCAACGCGATGCGTTCCGCCGGGAGATCGAGCAACAGAATTATGTCCGCAATTTCGACGTGACCATGCGGCGGAAGAATGGAACCTTGCTCATGGCGGCGGAGAGCACATTTGCGACGCGTTCCGGCAGTGGAAAGATCGAGCGCTTTCAGGGTTTCGTTCTTGACGTAACCGAGAAACGGCGTGCCGAGGATGAAATGCGGCGGCGCAATCGCGAACTCAATGCGCTGAACGCGATGGCCGTGGTGGCCACGCAATCCTTCGATCTCGATGAAATCCTTAATCTCACGCTACGGCAGGTGGTTTCATTATTCGGAACGGAAAGCGGCACAGTTTATCTTGCGGATTCCGATGCGCCCACCTACCGGCGGCGCGCCGCATGGGGGCCTCGCAGCCGCGATCAGTCCCGTCCGGCAACGATCAGCTTTGCCGATGGGTTTGGCGATCTGGTCATGCGTTCAAGAGCGGAAGTGATTACTGCGGAATATCTTCCACACCTTGATGGCGCGGTGGCAGACTTCATCCGGTCGAGCAGTGACGGCTCGTGGATTTGGGTGCTGTTCTGGGGTAAAGAAAGCCCGATCGGCATGATGGGCCTGCGCAGCCATATAGAACATCAATACTCCACAGGAGAAGAAAACCTGTTGGTGGCAATCAGCCGCCAGTTGGCCACTACTATCGAAAAGGTACGGCTTTACGAAGAGACCTGCAAGGCCTACGAGGATCTTCGCCGAACGCAGGAACAGCTGCTGCAAAGCGAAAAAATGTCTGCGGTCGGGCAGTTGATTGCCGGTGTGGCTCACGAATTGAACAATCCGTTGACCGCGATCCTCGGCTATGCTCAGCTCCTGGAAACTGAGAATTTAAACGATCGCGCGCAGGACTATGTGGGCAAGATGTTCAAGCAGGCCCAGCGTACTCACCGCGTCGTGCAAAATCTTCTTTCGTTCGCCAGACAGAGGACCCCGGAGCGATCTGAAATCGACTTGCGCAATATCGTAGATGAGACCCTTACCCTCCGCGATTACGATTTAAAGGTCAACCAGATTGTCGTTGAAAAAGAACTGGGATCCGAACCGGCGCTGGTGGTCGCCGATCCTCACCAGATTGAGCAAGTATTTCTAAATATCATCAACAATGCCGTCGATGCGGTTCTGGAGACGGGACGGGCAGGGAAGTTGACGATCCGTATATCTTCCGAAGCGGGCTTCGTCAGCGCCAAGTTTGCCGACGATGGGCCGGGCATCAAAGACCCGAAGAGAATTTTTGATCCCTTCTATACCACCAAGAACGTTGGAAAGGGAACCGGCCTGGGGTTGAGTATTTGCTACGGAATCGTTAAGGAGCATGGCGGGGATATTACGGCACACAATGCTCCCGGCGGCGGAGCCGTGATTGACGTTCGTTTGCCGATGGCTATGGCTGAACGATCCGCGCAGGAAAAAGCGGTGCTCGACCCGCCGAAGCGAGAAGGTGCGATCCAGGGCCGGATCTTGTTGGTCGAGGAAGACGAGTCAGTTTTGGAATTTGAGCGCGATGTGCTTATCGGCGCGGGGGCCAGCGTAGTAACGGCCACAAAGAGCGAAGATGTAAGAACGCGATTGCTTTCCGAGCCCTTCGACGCTGTAATTATGAGCGGGAAAATGCCCGCGGATTGGAATGGGAAAGAGGCTTACATCTGGCTTGCAGGGAATTGCCCCGGGATGGAGGAGCATACACTGTTTACATTTTCGAATGGACTTGAACAGAGCGACGAGCGTGAATATCTGCGAGAAAATAATGTCCCATACCTCGTGAAGCCATTCGAAGTTGCGGAGTTGATTTCGCAAGCCCGGAGGCTATTACAAAGGGCTCAAGCCGCCGCAGCCGCTTCCACCAACTAGCTGGCAGATGGCCCATCTTCTTCGACGTAAAATCTATCCACTCGTTAATCTTCAAACCAGAAATCGGATCGAACGCCTGCTAGGAGTCAGAGCTGCGACCGCAAATGCCTGATCAATTGGCGAAGAGCTTTTTCGTTGCGACGATACCATCGCCACTGACCTTGTTTGACGGCGTCCACGAGACCCGCCTGGGTCAGAATCGCCATGTGATGAGAAATAGTCGGCTGCGCGAGGCGCACGCGCTCTTCAATGTCTCCTGCACACAAACCGCTATTACGCGGTGACACGCTTGGGCCATGTTCTTTAAGAGTGCCCAGAATGCGCCGGCGCGTCGGATCGGCGATGGCGTGAAGCATGCGGTCAACTGAACTGGAGGAGGAGGTCATGCGTCGCAATCAGTGATATCGGCAAAATTCACGGCTGTCAATCGATGACTGTCAATCTAAGGAAAACAGACTTCAACAACGCTGTCTTGAAGATAGGCTACGGAATCAAGTTATTTTTTGAGAATCGGATTATACCCGTCATCGACCAGGCGGGAGCGCATCGACTCCGCCGCTTTAATGTCGGAAAAGGGTCCAACCTGAACCCGAAACAGCTTATCAGTCGCAGAGTTTTCGGCCACAAATGCGGGATACTGTTTCTTCTTGAGCGCATCGACCAGCGCATCTGCATCGTCTTGTTTGCTAACGGCGGCAACCTGCACCAGGTATGCGGCGCCAGGGGCAGGGGCCGCCGGATCAGCGGAAGTCGCTGCCTGCCCAGTCTTGCTGGCCTCTGCGGTCGCGCCTTGGGCCTCTGAAGTTTGTCCAGTAGCGGTGCCGCTTGCGTTCAGATTCTCGGAAGCGGGAGTAAGTTGAGCATTGGCGTCCTTCTGCTCTACTGCTTTGTAGAACGTCATGGCAGGGGTGGAAGCGGAGGATCCCGGCTTAGTTCCGCCGGGCAGGGTTTGCAACGTACCTCCGGCTGCCGCGGAGACGGCGCCGTCCGATTTGCGCCCCAGCATATAGCCCAATGCAAAAAAAACGGCGCAGACCACGACCAAGCCGAAGAACAACCCCAGCAACTTCGCTGTGCCTAAAGTGATTTCAGTGTCTTGCGACGAAGCCATAAACCTTCCTTAAAAAATTGGCGTCATTGCATGTTGCGGGCTCTTACGCCGACTTGGCAGCAGGCGCTGTTTCATCGGCACCTTTGCCCAGCAGCTTTTGCAAACCGCTAAAAAAATCTACGGGTACGGGGAAAATCACCGTGGTATTTTTCTCCACTCCTATCTCGGTCAAGGTTTGCAGATAGCGCAGTTGTACGCTGACGGGCTCGGTAGCAAGCAAATGAGCCGCATCCACCAAACGCTGTGCGGCTGAGAACTCGCCTTCTGCATGAATAATCTTCGACCGTTTCTCTCGCTCGGCTTCAGCCTGTTTGGCCATCGCTCGCAGCATGGATTCGGGCATATCCACCTGCTTGACCTCCACATTCGTCACTTTCACTCCCCAGGGCGAAGTGTGCATATCGAGGATGCTCTGCAAGCGTAGGTTGATTTTTTCCCGATGGGCGAGCAACTCGTCCAGTTCCTGTTCCCCAAGCACTGATCGCAATGTCGTTTGTGCGAATTGCGAGGTCTGATACACATAGTTGGAAACTTCGACCACTGCCTTGCTCGGGTCGATGACGCGGAGGAAAATTACGGCGTTGACTTTGAGCGTAACATTGTCGCGCGTGATGATGTCTTGCGGCGGAACTTCGAGCGCTTCCTGACGGAGCGATACTCTCACCATGCGGTCGATAGGAGCAAATACCAGCACCAGGCCAGGACCTTTGGCGGCACTCAAGAGGCGACCGAGACGAAAAATCACTCCTCGCTCGTACTCTGCAAGAATCTTGATGGAGCTCAGTATGTACAGCAAAAAGATGACAATAATGACAGTGCTAAATCCAAACCCTATCTCCATCGACGCCTCCACGCAACGCACAACGCTGCTGCGGATTGTAACGCACTGAGCGCAGGCGAAGGTGGAATTCCTGAAAGAGATCCGTTGCCGGTGCTGGTGCGCGTTACAAGCGACTCGAATCAATGAGCGCGGATCAACGAGGTCGGATCAATGAGGTCGGGTCAACGAGGTCGGGTCAATGCGATCAGATCAACGAGCCGGGACAGCGGTTTGAGTAACAGGTGCCGGATCGACTTGCAACACCAGTCCGTCAACTTTACGCACGATGACGAATTGGCCAGCCAATACTTTATACGAGGAAACTGCGTCCCACAGTTCACCATGAACAAAGATTTTTCCGTGCGGAGCCAGGTCGGTCTGAGCGACGCCGGTTTCCCCGATCAAGCCCTGCGCTCCGGAGACCACCTTGTTGCGGCGCGCCTTTACCGCGATCGTCATCAGGAACGCTGTAATCAATCCCAGGGGAACGCTCACTACCAGCGCGGTCAAGAGATGAACTCGCATCTCCGGAATCGGCGAATCCACCAATAACAGGCCGCCAAGCGTCAGCAGCACAATGCCACCAATAGTCAGGACGCCGTGGCTGACAAACTTGGCTTCCGCTGCGAACAGTCCGAAGGCAGCAAGGATCAGTCCCAGAGCCGCAAAGCGCGTTGGCAGCAGGTTCAGAGCAAACACGGCAAGCAAAATGAAAACGATTCCAACCGTTCCCGGAACCACCGCGCCGGGATGATTGAATTCCGCATACAGCGCCAGTGCGCCAATCGCCAGCAGAATAAAAGAAATGTTAGGGTCCATCAGGTAATCCAGGATGTGTTCTTTCAGCGTCATCGCGAAAGGCACGACTGGCTGACCAACCAGGTCAAGCGTGACATCCTGCCCATTAAAGCGTTTAAAACTCTTGCCCTGCATTTGGCGGAAAAGATCTTCCTGGCTCGATGCCACGTACTCAATGAGGTGCTGAGAGAGTGCTTCCCCATCCGTGAAAGACTTCGACTGGCGCACGGCGCTTTCGGCGACCTCAACATTTCGTCCCCGCCTGGAGACCACGGAACGCATAAGCGCCGCCGTGTCATTTTCAATTTTTTCCTTCATCACTTCATCCACATTGCCGCCGCCAAGGTTGACTGGATGCGCCGCACCCGCGTTGCTCCCCGGAGCCATCGCGGCAACGTCAGCAGCTTCAAGGATGAAGATTCCAGCGGAGCCTGCGCGGGCGCCACTCGGCGCGACATAGACAATAACCGGAACCTTCGACGACGTAATGCTCTCGATGATCTTGCGGGTGGAATCGACCAGCCCTCCCGGTGTATTGATCTCGATCAATACAGCTTGATCATTGTTTCGTTGAGCCTGATCAATCGCGCGGGATATGTATTCTTGCGTGATCGGCTGGATGGTATCGTCGACTACCACTTTCAAGACCTCCGCCGACGCCGCGGAGCGCACGCACATCATCAATACGAAGGCGAATATCAGGCGCACAATCACGCCGAACGTCACTTCGAACCTTACTGACCGAAAGCCGGATCGCATGGCCGTGCTCCTGCTACATCGCAGAATCAATTCTCTCAATTATATTTTTACGCTGATTTCTGCGTCCGGACGGGAAATTCTTGAAGGTTTTCCGCGTTGCTCTTCTCCGAATGGAGCTGATCCCAGCCCGGCAGACTGGTTCCACCGGTAATCAGCCGAGCGCCACGCTCGTTCGTGAAATAAGACCATGCCCACTGGATAAGAACGAGGATACGATTCTGAAAGCCAATCAGAAAAAAGATGTGGATAAACAGCCATGACAGCCAGGCAAGGTAACCTGAGATGTGAATCTTCCCAAACTGCGCGACCGCGGATGCCCGCCCGATCGTGGCCAGGCTTCCCTTGTCGCGATAGTGAAAAGGCTCACGATTGGACCAGATTGCAATCGAGCCCTGGCCCGCTTCAACCTCGCGGCGAATCGTCTTGGCAACGAAACGTCCCTCTGACATCGCAACCGGCGCAACACCCGGCAATAATTTTCCCGACTTATCTCTCAGTGCGGCAAGATCGCCGATCACGAAAACCTCAGGACGCCCCGGAACACTGAGATCTAAGTTCACCAAAACGCGACCGTCACGATCGACTGGTGCGCCCAGCTTTCCACCCAACGGCGACGCGGCCACTCCTGCGGCCCAAATAATGACTGCGGCATTCATTTGCTTGTTCCCCTGGGAGATCAGGCCGGGTTCGATCTTCGTGACCATTGCGGAGGTATGCACCTCCACGCCGAGATTTTGCAGTTGTCTAATCGCACTAAGCGAAAGATCTTCGGGGTATGCAGGCAGGATGTGCGGCCCACCCTCAAGCAGATGGATGTGGGTACGCTGGGGTTGAATCGAGCGGAAATCATGGGCCAGGGCATTGCGGCAGATTTCCGCCAAGGTTCCCGCTAATTCAACTCCCGTAGGGCCTCCGCCGACCACAACAAAATTCAACGGCTCGTTGGGCTCGCCTGCGAATGCGCGTCGTTCCGCCAGTTCGAAGGCCAGCAAAACTCGCCGCCGAATTTCAATCGCATCTTCGACGGTTTTCAATCCGGGCGCAAAAGGCTCCCATTCGTCATGGCCAAAGTAGGCATGGCTGGCTCCAGCGGCAACGATTAAAGCGTCGTATGGCACTTCATGATCGGAGGTTTGCACGACCTTGCGTTCCAAGTCAAAGCCGCTTACCTCGCTCATCAGCACTTCAACGTTCTTATGGCGACGAAGAATGGTGCGGATTGGTTCGGCAATTTCCCCAGGCGAAAGGCCGGCCGTCGCTACCTGATAAAGCAACGGCTGGAAAGTGTGATAATTCTGCCGGTCGATCACAATGATTTTCACCGGCGCGCTTGCCAGCGCTGTAGCCGCGGTCAGTCCGCCGAAGCCGCCGCCTACAATCACCACCCGAGGTGTAGCCTTGCCGTTCATTGCCGTCACTCTATAAGATTCAGGCCGATGGCAATTAGGTACAGTTTTGCAAAAGAAAGTTCGACGAAAAAAAGCTCCGCAAAAGAAAATTCGGAGCCCGCCTGGGCAAAGCGGATCGTTCCATCCGTTGGCGATTTGATTTTTTTGGGCTTTCTGGGCGTGCTCTCCTTCAGCGCCCTATCTCTTCGTTTGCTCGGGGATGCAGGAATTGGCTGGCACATACGTACGGGGCAAATCATATGGGCGACACACGCGGTACCCCACGTCGATCCATTCTCTTCCACCATGGCGGGGCAGCAATGGTTTGCCTGGGAGTGGCTCTACGACGCTCTGGCCGGAGGACTCCACGATATTGCTGGATTGAATGGGGTGGTCTTGCTCACCGCGCTGATCATCTCCGCTACTTTTTCTGTAGTTTTTTGTCTGCTCTTGCGCCGTGGAACGAACTTTGCAATCGCTCTGATCTTGGTTTTGCTTGCAGCGTCCGCCTCCACCATTCACTTTCTTGCCCGCCCGCACGTGGTGAGTTGGCTGTTCACCGTCATTTGGTTCTCGGTTTTGGAGTCAGGCGAGAGCGACCGAGGCACTTCTCAAGAACATAAGACTTGGCAACTCTGGCTGGTGCCGCTGCTCATGGTGCTTTGGGTGAATCTGCACGGTGGATTTTTAGTTGGCGTAGGGCTCATCGGAATTTACTGGATTGGCGCTGTAGGGCAATCGTTTCGGCTCCGAGAAGATCGCCTGGAAGAGGTTCTGGAAAAAGTCCAGGTACGCAAACGAGCTAGGGAGCTAACACTGATCGGCGTCGCAAGCGCACTGGCAACATTTGTTAATCCTTACGGCTGGCGGCTGCACGTCCATGTTTACCGCTATCTAACGGATCGCTTCTTGATGGACCATATCGATGAGTTCCGATCCCCCAATTTCCATGATATTCCGCAAAAGTGTTTTGCAATCTTGCTCGTGCTCACTTTTCTTGCATTTGCGATCAAGGGAAATACCCAGCGACGATTCAGACTGACACACATCTTGCTTGTGCTTTTCGCATTGTGTTCTGGACTCTATGCTTCGCGCAATCTCCCGGTGTCTTCGTTACTGCTTGTTCTATTGATTGGCCCGGCAATATCGACGACCGTTTTTGAGAGGATAAATCGAGCGAATTCGCGCCGATTGAAATCCTCGATAGAGATAGAGGAAGATGAATCATCCGCGACTTTTCTTCAGCGCATGCAGCGAGTCGAGTTGAGCCGGCGCGGCCATCTTTGGCCCTTTGCCGCCATCGTATTTGTAGCCTGGATTGCCTTTCATCATGGAATGCTCGGCTCAAAGCAGCTCATGGATGCGCATTTCAGTCATCAACGATTTCCAGTCGCCGCTGTTGATTACGTTGAAAAGCGCAACCTACCGGGACCTCTGCTGGCGCCAGACGATTGGGGCGGGTATCTCATTTATCGGCTTTATCCGGGAAAGAAAGTGGTGGTCGATGATCGTCACGATCTCTACGGAGAACAGTTCCTCAAAGGGTATTTGTCCTTTATACATTTGGAGCCGGATTGGGATCGATTTATTCAGCAGCATCCCACGGCGTGCATCGTCGTGCCAAAGGATTCCGCGGTCGCAACCGTTCTTGGCATAACACACGCTTGGAAGCTCGCGTACGGTGACGACACCGCTAACGTCTACATTCCGGCCAACTTGTCCATACCCTAGCGGCTTCCGCCGGGACACCGTCGGTTTCCTTAAGCGATCGCGAATCGAGCACCAGTCGCCCGGCGCGACTCGGCTCAGCCCTGTTAAACTTTCTGCGTGCCACGCCTCACTCATCTCGAATGCACCCGTTGCGGTGAGCACTATCCCGCCGACCGTCCTCAAACTGTTTGCCTGAAAGATGGTGGCATTCTCTATGTTCGTTACAATCTTGCGGCCATCAGGAAAACTTTCTCTCCAGCGTCGCTTATGGCGCTGGCTCCAACCATGTGGCGATACGATGCCGTACTTCCGGAAGCCGCGCCAGTCACGCTGGGAGAAGGCTTTACCCCAATGCTGGCCAGCCGCCAATATCCCAATGTTTTCATCAAGGATGAAGGCCTGAACCCCACTGGCTCGTTCAAAGCTCGCGGGCTCTCGGCGGCCGTCACCATGGCTCGCCATTTCGGACTGAAGAAGCTCGCTATCCCGTCTGCTGGAAACGCGGCTGGGGCGCTCGCGGCTTACGCTGCCGCTGCGGATCTGGAAGCACACATCTTCATGCCCAAAGATGTTCCCATGGCAAACCGCATTGAGTGCGACTATTACGGAGCGCACGTCACGCTGGTGGATGGCCTGATTTCCGATTGTGCGCGCAAGGTCGCTGAACTGAAGGAGAGAGACTCCTGGAAAAAAGAGGGATGGTTTGATGTTTCCACCACCAAAGAGCCCTACCGCGTCGAAGGCAAGAAGACCATGGGCTACGAAGTCGCGGAACAACTGGGCTGGAAACTTCCGCAGGGCATTATCTATCCCACGGGCGGCGGTGTGGGCTTGCTCGGCATGTGGAAGGCCTTCGATGAAATGGAGCAACTCGGATTCATTGGTTCGGAGCGACCGCACATGATCAGTGTGCAATCCGCGGGATGCGCGCCCATCGTGAAGGCTTGGGACGAAGGCAAGCCGGCCTCAGAAATGTGGCCAAACGCCTCCACGCTGGCCGCGGGATTGCGTGTGCCAAAGCCCTATGGCGACTATCTGATCCTCGACATTCTGAAAAAAAGCGGAGGCCTTGCCCTGGCTGCTGCCGACGCGGAAATTCTTGCCGCAACTCGCCATTGGGCGAAAGTTGAAGGAATTTTCGCCGCCCCGGAAGGCGCCGCCAGTTTGATCGCATATCAGAAATTGCTGGCCAGCACCTTCTTCGCGGCGGACGATACCGTCGTCCTCTTCAATACGGGCTCCGGTCTGAAATATCTGGATGTGCTGGATAATTCGAGTATGGAGCGGGCGCCAACGCCCGATTCCCGCGCCATCGCAGGGATTATCGGGCCCTACTAGTCGCGTACCGCAAATCCACTTCTCGTTGGCATCAGCTAACCAAACAGTCCTCTAGCGGCATCTTGCTTCGCCCGCGCGACATTCTCTGGCCGGCCCAGGTCTTGCCAATAATATTCATCCGCGCGAAAACCGCGAATCTTTTCTCCCGCGGCCGCAAGCCGCAAATAGGTGGCGATGATGGAGAACGCTCCGTCCTCTGTCATCCTGTCAAACATGCGCGGCGAAATCACGTGCACGCCGGAAAAGGCCAGCGCATGCACTTCACCAGAAGGCCGCACAAGTTCACGCGCTCCGTCCCGTCCAGCCTGTCTGCCGCAAAGCTGCATGTGCCCGTCGAAGAGCAGGTACCGGGACGTCTCCCGCTCGTGCACCGCCAGCGTTGCCAGCGATCCCTGGTCACGATGAAACTGCACCATGCGATCCAGATCAATGGTGCTGACCACATCTACATTGTGCAAAATGAATGGATCATCATCCGCAGAGGAATTCTCCAAAAAGAACCATTTTGCCTTCTTCAATCCGCCGCCGGTATCGAGCAGCTCTTCCTCGCGGGAAATTTCAATACGAATGCCAAAATCATCATTCCGCTTTAGAAACTCCACAATCATGTCAGCGTAATGATGAACATTCACAATCACGTCGCGCACGCCAAATGTTCTAAGGCGAAGAATCGTGATCTCCAGCAGGGTCCGACCGCCCATTTCCACCAACGCTTTAGGACGATCGTTCGTCAACGGTTGCAGCCGCGTGCCTAGCCCGGCGGCCAGAATCATCGCCTTCATCGCGATGCAGTCCCCAAGGCTGAATTCTCCAGCTCGCGATGCCGCAACACTACGTCGAGGTTATTTCTTTCGCGCAACCGTTTCGCCAATTGCTCAGCCAGATAGACCGAGCGATGCTGGCCTCCAGTACAACCGAACGACACCATCAAGCTCTTAAACCCGCGCCGTTGATATTCATTCACGCTAGCATCCACAAGCGACATCACGCTTGCCAAAAACTGATGGACACTCTCCTGCTGATTCAAGTACTCGATCACCGGAGCGTCCCTTCCGGTGAGTGCTTTGAATCGTTCCTCCCGCCCAGGGTTTGGCAGGCTACGGCCGTCGAAGACAAAACCGCCGCCATGCCCGCCATCGTCTTTGGGCATGCCGCGATGGAACGAGAAACTTAAGATCCGCACTGTCAAGTTTTCCGCCGAGGAGGCCAGCCCTTGAAGTTTCTCCGAAGCCAGCATGCTGTTGAACGCTTCTATCAAGGTGGGCAGCGCGATGGGCAGCGTCACGTTGTGCAGCAGCCAGCGCAGGTTCTTCAGCGCATAGGGGACGCTTTGCAGAAAATGAGCCTTGCGCTCGTAAAATCCGCGAAAGCCATAAGCTCCCAGAGCCTGCAGAATACGCACATAAACATAGGCGTAAAAATAGCGCAGGAAGCTTTCGCGCCCGATGTTTCCGGGAGCGCCCTCAAAGTCGCCAAGTCTCTCGATATACAGATCGAGCAATTCCTGCCGCAATTGCGGCGGCAGGTCAGCCTTGGCGTCGTAGAGCAGGGAAGCGATGTCATACTGCAACGCGCCCTTGCGCCCGCCCTGATAATCGAGAAAGAAAGGCTGACCATCACGCAGCATGACGTTGCGCGATTGGAAATCACGGTACAGGAAATAGTCGCGATCGGCACTCAGTAAAAAATCCGTCAAGCTATTGAAGTCATCTTCCAGCGCTTGTTCATTGAAAGAAATGCCTGCGAGGCGCAAGAAGTAGTATTTGAAGTAGTTCAGATCCCACGTGATCGACTGCCGGTCAAAACTCTGGCGGGGATAACAGACGTTGTAATTGAGGTCGCGCCCCGCTTCAATCTGAAAGCGCGGCAAGATTGCGACCACTTTTCGATAGGCTTCAATCGCCGATGGCGCGATCCTCTCGCCTTCGCGATTCTTCGACAGAAACTGAAATAAAGTGGTGTCGCCGAAGTCTTCTTCCAGGTAGGCGCCGCGATCCAAATCCTCCGCATAAATCTCCGGCACCGGTAGTCCGTGCCGGCGAAAGTGCTTGGAAAATTCCAGAAAAGCGAGATTTTCTTCGCGCACTCCGTAGAGAATTCCAATCGCGCTCACTTGGGCGCTGCCCAGGCGGATGATCTTCCGTCCCGAGCCGCCCAGTTCGCCTTGCAGCGCATGGATCCGATCTGGCGGAGTTTGGAAGCGCTGTTCGAAAAGCTTCTTAAGAACATCCATAGATTAATTTGAATCCGCAATTCAACCACCAAAGATAACATTCATCAGGCATCGCTTACGCCTGGGGAGGCTTGGCGAGTTGCGAGGCAACAATCTGCCACCCGCCATTGTGCTTTACGACAATATCCATATAAACGTAACGGATGTTTATGCGCACACCCTTATTCTCGACCTCGTCATTCTCGGAACCATGGACAATGGCTATTTGCTCGCTCAGCATGCGAACGCTGCGGCCTGTGGAGATCATCGAAACATAGCGGATCGCTCCGGATCGGAGGTTATGAATGACATCGTGCTTGGTAAACGCTTTGCCAGATTCGTCGTACTGAATGTAGTCGTCCGCGAAAATGCGCGAGAGTTCAGCGGCGTCGGCTGTGATGAGCGCGCGGTCGCCATCGATGAAGAGCCTGAGTATTTCCTGTTCGTCGTCCTGCATGTGGCTTTGCATAAAGAGTCACAGTGGAAAGGGAAAGTCTTCTTCAGGGGTGGCGCTCACGGCCCCGTGCAAGTCGTTCCTGAAACGATGTTAAAAAACTGTTACTTTCACGCGGAAAATTCCCATGCGAGTCATTGAAATTAGGAATTAGACAGCGCCCCATTGCTGTCCTAGTCTAGATCATGGACACCGTAATCTCAGTTGAGGAATCACATGTAGATTTGCTGCACGAGATCGGCAATCGTCTGGCCACTTCCGGCGGCTTCCAGGATGTGCTGACCCGCGTGGTGGAGTTCGCTACGGGCTTGGTCAAGTGTGATTCATGCCTGATCTATGTTTTAGAAGGCGACGATCTGGTTCTGCGAGCCTCCAAGAATCCCCACCCCGAAGCAGTGGACCGCTTGAAATTGAAACTGGGTCAGGGCATTACCGGTTGGGTGGCGGAGCACAAGGAGCCGGTGGCCGTAGCCGAGAAGGCCGCGCTCGATCCGCGCTTTCAGTTTTTTAACGAGTTGCCAGAGGATAGCTACGAGGCGTTTCTCTCGGTGCCGTTGATGTGCCGGGGGCGGGTTGTAGGCGTGATCAACATACAACACAGAGCGCATCATGTTTATCGCCGCCGAGAAATTCGTCTCATCTCCACGGTAGGATTTCTGGTGGGCGCCGAAATCGAGATGGCAAGGCTCGAGGATGCGAATTCCAATTTGTGGGAGAAATTGCAAACCCGCAAAGTGGTAGAGCGCGCTAAGGGAATTTTGCAGCGTGATCTTGGATTGAGCGAGGAACAATCCTATCTCGCATTGCAACGGCAGAGCCGCCAAAAACGCAGGCCCATGAAGGAGATTGCAGAGGCGATTGTTCTGAGCGAGGAAGTGAAAGGTAACTCACGCGTAGATGCATCTTCCTAGCAAATAGCTTCTGTTTGTTGCGCTAAGTTAGCGGATTATTTCTGCCTTAGGCAAAAACCTAACGCAAAAAAAAAACGAGAGCAGACCGCTAAAGTGGTCTGCTCTCGTAGCGTTAGGGCCTATCGGGCCGAACCAGCAGCGGATGCGGTTCGTACCGCTGCTAATTCCTTCGGAGGCGCCGCGAAGTGCAGTGTTACGTCGAACTCAGGCAATTCCATCTTGCTGGCGTAACTGGTTCCGGACCCTGAACTGATCACGAGTCGAGATGTAGAGGAAGTGGTGCCAGCCTTCGTATCTCTCACCCACAATATGAAAGATTTCGGGGTACCCGTAATCTTTGTCAACTTCAGCATCTCGTCCGGTCCCGCGGACTGAAGTGAGAATTTGTACCCTCCAGCCGGGACCACTACGTTCTGCCAGCGAACTTCGTGAGGAAGTGTGAATCTCCCTCCTGCATCCTGTGCGGAAGCTGGTGTAGGCGTAAATGAGAGTGCGCTCAAAGCCAAGAGCGCAGCATGAGCAAACTTGCAAAGTGATTTCATTGGAATCTCCTTATTGTCGTTGTGACAAGTCTGTGAACACACATCGAGGCAGAGAGGACAGTGATGAGCGCTCGGATTAAAGGGAGACCAACGAGGTCAGAGGACTTGCAGTACCAACATCAAGGCCGGCATGCAGAAAGCGTGGCGAAACCAGCTACAGCGATGGTTTACGACTCACTGCAACTATGAAGGAAGTTCGGACTAGAGTCCAACACAAAAAACCTATGCGCCCTATCTGCGAGTGTGATTGAGTTTCCATTTCGGGCAGGTTCCGACCGATGGCCGCTGTGCGCCGTTGAACTCAGTTTCCCTACCGCTTGACCTCTACGGTTTGCAAAGAATTGAGCGATACGAGAACATACAAGGTTTGCATAGGCATAAATAGCTCTATTGAGGAAGCGACCAAATATGGCAACACGAAAGAAGTTACCCGCGGCAGCGCGGGTCGAAGTGAAATCGGAGCGTAAAACCCAGACCAGTTCCAGCGGCACGATCCAACCTGCGAAAGGCAAGCTGGGCGTGATGATTCCAGGCATGGGCGCCGTGGCAACAACCTTCGTTGCGGGCGTGGAAGCGATTCGTAAAGGGCTGGCGAAGCCGATCGGTTCCCTGACGCAGATGGGAACGGTGCGCCTGGGAAAGCGCACCGACGGGCGTTCCCCGAAGATCAAGGAATTTGTGCCACTTGCCGGACTCGACGATCTGGTCTTTACCGGGTGGGATATTTTCGAAGACAACATGTATGAAGCAGCTTCGCATGCGGGTGTGCTCGACCAGCGATTGCTCGACCAATTGAAGCCTTTTCTTTCGACGGTGACGCCGAGAGCGGCAGTCTTCGATCACAACTACGTGAAGAAAATTGATGGGCCGAACGTAAAAAAGGGCAAGACGAAGATGGATCTTGCCGAGCAATTACGCAGCGATATTCGAGATTTCAAAAAAACCAGCGGCGCCACTCGACTGGTGACCATGTGGTGCGGTTCGACGGAATCGTATATTGCGGCGAGCGAGATTCATCAAACGGTAAAGTCATTCGAGAAGGCGCTGCGAGAGAATGACGAACTGATTGCGCCCTCGATGGTCTATGCCTATGCCTCATTGATGGAAGGTGTTCCCTTCGCCAATGGCGCGCCGAATCTGACGGTGGACCTCCCTGTCATGCTGGAGCTTTCGCGGCAGAATGAAGCGCCCGTCTGCGGTAAGGACTTTAAGACCGGCCAGACCTTGATGAAGACGATTCTTGCGCCGGGATTCAAGGCTCGCATGCTGGGCTTGAATGGATGGTTCTCGACCAATATTTTAGGAAACCGCGATGGCGAGGTGTTGGACGATCCAGGTTCGTTCAAGACCAAGGAAGAATCGAAGCTTTCGGTGCTCGAGCATATCCTGCAGCCTGATCTTTATCCTGAACTTTACGGAGATATGTACCACAAGGTTCGCATCAACTATTATCCACCGCGTGGTGATAATAAAGAGGGTTGGGACAACATCGATATTTTCGGATGGCTCGGATATCCCATGCAAATCAAAGTCGATTTCCTGTGCCGCGACTCGATTTTAGCGGCGCCTATCGTTCTTGATTTGGTTCTACTGATGGATCTGGCGAAGCGTTGTTCTGAACTACGCGGGCGGGGAATCCAGGAGTGGTTGAGCTTCTATTTCAAATCCCCAATGACTGTGCCGGGGCTTTATCCGGAGCACGATTTGTTTATTCAGCTGATGAAGCTGAAAAACACATTGCGTCATTTGAAGGGCGAGGAATTGATCACGCATTTAGGATTGGAGTACTACGATTAACCGTGACCGTATCGTCTTAGCTCACCAGAGCGTCTTAAGCAGTGGGCTTCGCCGGATTTTCTCGTCGCGGGTGATCAACGTAAGACCTTCAGCACGGGCAGTTGCGCCAATCAGACGATCGGCGGGATCTCGGGAATAGTCGTCTGGAAACTGTGCTGCAAGCGCTGCGATTTCAGGGGTGATTGGGCGTACGACAACGTCTTCCACCAACAATCGAACAGATGCCTCCACCGTTCCATAGGCTTGTATTTTTCCGCTTGTCAATAGCGATGCGAGTTCCCAGAGGCTAATGGAAGAGACAGCGAGGCCTCCATCGCGGCCCGCACGCCGGATGGCCGATGCTGCAGCCCGGGAAAGCCATTTGGAATCATCCACCGCCCAGATCAGGACGTGAGTATCCAGTAAAATCACCGGGAAGATTCCCATGCTTCTGGCGGCTCTATCGGTGACTGGATGTCGCCCACGACGCGGATCACGCCCTTTAACCTTCCGATGAATTCACGCTGCGGATGGTCTGCTGGTACGAGTTTGGCAACCGGCCTCCCGCGCTTCGTAATTATCAAGGGCTCTCTTGTGGAACTCACAGTCTCCATGAGAGTGAGACAGGAAGCCTTAAATTTGGCCGCGGCAATCGTCTTCATGGACACATGATAACATACATGGTCACTACCAGATGACCACTCGATGGAGTGCCGAACGCCGGTCACCCCTCACGAAATTCCTAACTCTTTGGCGAGGGTTTTCCACTTGCTGTCAACTAATGCCTTCGTTTGAGCGTCCATCACGATTTCGTCAGGCCAAGGGCGAATAAACCCTTCCGTAGGCCATTTGCGGGTAGCGTCGATGCCCATCTTGGAACCGTAGTTAGCGAGGCGGGAGGCATGATCGAGCGAATCGATCGGGCCTAGCGTGAACTGGATATCGCGCTCGGGATCGATGTGGTTGAGAACCTTGAGCGTAACATCGGCCAGGTCCTGAACGTCCACATCCTCATCGACCACGATGATGCATTTGGTGAACATTGCCTGGCCGAGAGACCAGATGGCATTCATTACCTTGCGGGCCTGGCCGGGATAAGACTTGCGAATGGAAACGATCATCAGATTATGAAAAACGCCCTCGATCGGAAGATTGATATCAACCAGCTCGGGAATTGTAAGACGCATTAACGGCAGAAAAACGCGTTCGACCGCCTTGCCCATGTAGGCGTCTTCCATCGGTGGCTTGCCGACAATCGTGGTCGCATAAATTGGATCTTTTCGGTGAGTGATGCAGGTCACGTGGAAAACCGGATAAAGGTCGGCGAGAGAATAGAAACCGGTGTGATCACCGAAAGGTCCTTCGGTGCGGAGTTCGTCCAGGTTGACGTAGCCTTCGAGAACGATTTCGCTGGTGGCTGGGACTTCGAGATCCACAGTTTCGCACTTGACTAATTCCACCGGCGCGGCGCGGAGGAATCCGGCGATGAGGTATTCCTCGACGTCCGGCGGAGCGGGAACGATTGCTGAAAAGGTCACGGCCGGATCCGTGCCGATAGCCACCGCGACTTCCATCTTGCCGGACGGTTGACCATGCCCGGCGAGCATAGAGCCGCCTGAACTGCGAGCCATGAGGTCCACGGCTGCGGATTTATTTCCCAGCGCACCGCGCACCCGTTGCCGGGCGTGCTCGGCGGCAATCTTCTGGCGTTGCCAGTGAGCGCCGGTCGTCGTCCCATCGTAGACCTGCATGCGGTACATGCCGACATTTCGTTTGCCCGAGTTGGGATCACGAGTGACAACGCAAGGCAGTGTGATGAACCGGCCCGCATCCTGCGGCCAGCATTGCAGAATAGGAAAGTCGAGCAACGAAAAGCTATCTCGCTTGATGACTTCCTTGCAGGGTCCAGTGGAGACGGTTTTTGGAAAAAACTTGCCCGCTTCAGTGAGCAGCGGCAACATCTTTAGTTTGTCTAAAAAACCTTGCGGAGATTTAACGTCCATAAATATGCGGATACGATCCGCGAATTCGTCGAATGAATTGACGCCCAGCGCCAATTTCATCCGCGCCTCTGATCCGAACTGGTTGATGAGAACCTGAGAGCCGGGATGGCCTTTTACGTTTTTGAAAAGAAGAGCCGGACCGCCGGGATTTCCCGTCTTCGATTTGCTGACCCGGTCGGTGATTTCGGCAATTTCGAGAATGGGATCGACTTCTGTCTGCACGCGCTTTAGTTCACCAGCGCGATCAAGAGCGGTGATCCATTGTCGGATGTCATCGAATGGCAAAGGCAATCTCCTGGGAACAGATGATTATAAATAGTGGTAACGTCGGTTGACCCAAACCGCCTGCTCAAACTAAAAAATGGCTCCGACGCGACAAGCGATGTGCTTTTGACATGGACGATTCTGTGAATGGCTATGCCTAACGCTTGGAGCGAAGCATGGTGATCACATCGTCGGAGGTAATCACACCAACGAGTTTGCTGTGCTCGTCGATTACAGGCAGGGTGATGAGATTGTATTTATCGAAAAGTTCCGCCACTTCATCATCGCTTGCACTTTCGTGAGTAAAGAGCAAGGGCTCGGAAGTGAGAGAGAGGAGTGGAGTGTCAGGTTTGGCGAGGACGAGTTTGGCCAGAGGTACGGAGCCAGCGAGGGTGCCGCGAGAGTCGACCAAATAAATAGTGCCGACCGTCTCCACCCCCCCTTCGAATGCCCGCAACACGCCAATAGCATTCTCAACAGTCGCGACTACTGGCAGTGCCAGGAATTCTGTGGTCATGCGTCCGGCAGCGGTTTCCTCGCGGTGCTCAAGAAGTTCCACGACCTCCTGACTCGCCTCTGGTTCCATTTGAACCAGGATCTGTTCGGTTTGATCCTGAGGCAGATCGGCAAGAAGGTCGGCAGCGGCATCGGGATCCATCTCCTCGACGATGTCGGCGGCACGACCGGAGTCGAGAGATTCGACAATCGCTTTCTGGATGCTTGGTTCGACTTCTTCAAGGGTTTCGGCCGCGACCTCCTCGTCGAGTGTACGGAAAACGGCTTCGCGTTCATCGGGCGCGAGGTCTTCGATAATGTCCGCGATGTCGGCCGGATGGAGCTTGGCCAGACCTTCATGAGAGATTTTTAGTTTGATCCGGCGTGCGGGATCGGTTTCGATGAGATCGACATAACTCCAGGGAATCGTGCGCGCGGGAATTCTCTGAAGTAAGGCGTGGAGAGCGGCACGAGGCGCAACCCCGCGCAGCAGGCGGCGCATTGCGCCTTGTATACCGATATCGATCGAAGTCACCCGGAGTGCGGCGTGTGGGTGGCCGCCTTCGATGACAAAGTCGATCTGAAGTTCGACGTCGTTTACGCGTACGACCTTGCGGCCGTTGATATCGATCACCTGCTGATCGAGGAGATCGCGGTCGAGAAGAAACAGTCCTTCGGCGCCGTTAGCGGCCGGCCAATCGGTCGGATTCGTGGAAGTTTTGATGTCGCCATTCACTGCCGAGATCGCCGAAAAAGGCAGGACGCGATTGCCGGATTTCGTCTTAACAATGAGAGAAGCGATCCGGGTCCGATCCTCCTGTGGCGCGAGCGTGACTTCCTGCACATGCCCAGTCACCGCGCCGGACGGGTCATACACCGTGGCGCCAAGAAGCTCGGAAAGAGGCAGCGTGTTCATCCCGGCTAGAGCATAGCTGAGTTTCGCCGGAGATTAGAAGAAAATTTGCGTGGGCGGCAAAAAAGTTAATCGGACCGCAAATCGAGAAGGGTGCGCTGGAGTCATTACCAGCAAGGAGCGCCAGCCAGCCGGCGAAGGGATGGCGAGCTAGTGCTCCGTATAATGAAAGAGTGCGTCTTCTTTTCGACATCTTTGGGCAGACCCTGCGAACTCTATGGGGGCACAAATTGCGGTCGTTTCTGACCATGTTTGGTATTGCCTGGGGAGTGTTTTCCCTGTTGCTGCTGGTAGGGCTCGGCGAGGGATTTCGGTCGGGGAATAAAAAGCAGTTCGATACCCTGGGCGAGAACGTGATGTTCATCTGGTCCAGCCGGGCGCCGGCAATGCAAGGAAGTTTCACATCTCTGCGGCAGTATTACCTTACTTACCGCGATTATCTGGATATTCTGCGGGATTGCCCCAGCGTGAAAACCGCAGCACCTATTATTTCGCGGAACGACATCCGCGCTGTCAGCGATTTTTATCAGGCGAGCGGACAAATCAATGGCGTGCTAGCGATGTTTAACCAGATTCGGTATCTGCCAATGCAGGCTGGCCGATGGCTGGATCCGATGGACGAGGTGCAGAAGCGGCGGGTGATCGTGTTGGGCGACGAAGCGCGACGGACCTTGTTCTCGGGTAGGCCGGCCGTGGGCAGCACGATCCTGTTGAACGGGATTCAGTTCGAGGTTGTCGGTACGCTTCAGCGCATTGGACATGGTGATAATAACAACCAGAACCTTAAATGTTTTATACCGTACAGCACAATGCACGAGAATTTTCCGCAGCTTAATGCCGGGGAGGCTACGGATGTAATTTCCATGATTGAGTATCAGCCGAAATCACGTGGCTTGCATGAGCGGGCGCAACGGGAAGTCGAAAAAGTAATCGCCCGTAATCACGGCTTCGATTCTACCAATCCAGATTCTTTCGACGAGTGGGATACGGTTCAGACGGTCGATACGGTGGGAAAGATATTCGATGCCATGGATACATTTCTGGGGAGCGTTGGGTTGGTCACGCTTGGGCTGGGAGCGATTGGGATCATTAACATCATGCTGGTCGCGGTAGCAGATCGCACCCGCGAGATTGGATTGCGAAAGGCCATCGGGGCGACCAACGCGAGCATTATGTTTCAGTTTTTTGTGGAAGGCGCATTTTTGACCGTGCTGAGCGGTGGCTTCGGAATTGCAGCGGCGGCAGGTGTGATGGCGCTCTTGTCCGGGATATCTCTCGGCGAAGGATTTGATCCTCCGAAATTGGTGGCCAGCACGGCGGCGTTAGCGGTAGTGTCGCTCGCGGTGGCAGGGGTGGCGGCTGGATTGTATCCAGCGCGGCGTGCCGCATTGTTGCAGCCCGTGGAAGCGCTGCGTAAGGAGTAGGCAGCAGAATTCAAGGCCAGCGAGGCTGATATTTTAAGATCAAGAAAGTTAAACATAGGGTCCGAGAAGGGCACAGGGTAGACACCAAGACTTATGTTCCGAGATTTATGGGGACAGGCATTTGCGGCGATGCGGCATGACTTGCGCAAGACCTTGCTGACCATGGCAGGGATGGCATGGGGAATCGCGACCGTGGTGTTGCTGCTCGCGTACGGGAACGGGTTTGGACGGGCGATTGAGAATATTTTTGAGAGCTTTGGCGCCACCGCGGTGGGAATATTTCCTGGCCGCACTTCACAGCAGGCGGGCGGGAACAAGGCCGGAGTCGAGATCCGGTTCACGAACGATGACATTGAGCTGTTACGGAATAACGTGCCTTTGTGCAAGCACGTAGTCCGCATGTCACAGAAGAGTTCGTCTGTGCAAAATGGAAATCGCACCTTCACGATGCCGGTGATGGGGCTGGATCCCTCCATTGAGGAGATATGGAATCTCAACATGAACCAGGGCCGCTTCCTCGACGACGCGGATAATGCGCGCCACGATCTGGTTGCGGTGATTGGTTCGGAGGCGAAAGACAAGCTGTTTTCGGGGATGGCTGCGATTAACGAGGATATCCGGATCGACGGCGTGGAGTTTCAAGTTGTAGGAATCGTTAAGCCGCGAATGCAGGAGGGCGACGATGACGATAACCGCACCATCTACATTCCGTATAGCTCGATGAGTGTGTTAAAGGACAATCATTACTTGGATGGAATCTGGATGGACTCGCAAGGCCTGAATCACGAGAAGCTGGAACAGACGGTGCGCGATACGCTGGCCACGGCCCACAATTTCAAGCCCGACGATCACCGGGCGCTGTTTGTATTTGACGCGCAGAAGCAACTGCTTCAGTTCGGAATTATTACCCTTGCACTGAAAGTACTGCTGGGATTCATCGGAACTCTGACGCTCGGAATCGGCGGAGTGGGACTGATGAACATGATGCTGGTCTCGGTGACGCAGCGGACACGGGAAATTGGAGTAGAAAAGGCTTTAGGAGCGCGGGAACGCGACATTTTGTTTCAATTTCTGGCCGAGGCGATGGCGATTACCGCTGTCGGCGGCATGTTGGGGATTCTGTTGTCCTACATCATTTCGGTCTCGGTGGGTCGGTTAACTTTATATAGTGCGATGGCCAAGCATGCGGAGGCGGGCGATGTTCGCCTGATAGTCTCGCCGCCTATTTTGCTGATGGCTACAGGGATACTGGCCGTGGTCGGGATAATCAGCGGGATGATCCCGGCCATGCGCGCGGCGAAATTGGATCCGATTGAGGCACTGCGATATGAGTGAAGGCAGGGGCTCTTGTGTCCGATGACATTCTGAGTTTTCCTCCTCCCAAGGCCGATGCGCGTATCTCCTACGGAGGCGACACGAGTCAGTTTATCGATCTGCGTCTGCCCAGGGCTAAGGGCACGCATCCCGTGGCGATTTGCATCCACGGCGGCTACTGGCGCGCCACATACGACCTGGAATACATGGGGCATATATGCGCGACCTTGGCCGCGCATGGGATAGCGACTGCGAATGTGGAGTATCGCCGGGTTGGTAATCCAGGCGGTGGATGGCCAGGAACATTCGCCGATATTCGTGCGGCGTATCAGTTCGTCGCGCAGAAAGCCGGGCAGTACGGACTTGATCCGCGCCGAGTTATCGCGATGGGCCATTCGGCTGGAGGGCAACTCGCCCTATGTTTAGCCGGACACGAAAATGGCTTGGCGGCCGCGATTTCCCTGGCAGGGGTGGTGGATTTGCAGCAGGCTTACCAGTTGCACTTGAGCAACGACGCGGTGGTGGAGCTTCTGGGAGGAACGCCGGCCGAAGTGCCGGACCATTATCGCGAAGCCGATCCCATGAAGCTAGCGATCCATGCGCCGCAACGGCTGGTCCATGGCAGCGTGGATGACATTGTGCCCCCGAAGCTCAGCAAAGATTACGGGACTGCCAAGAAAAAGATGCAAGAAGATGTGCGGCTCGTGGAAATTGCCGGGGCGGGGCATTTTGAGATCGTCGATCCGCGCGCGGCGGCCTGGAAGGAAGTTCAGCAGGTAATTCTGAATTCCGTAGGCTTGGGCATAGCTTGATTGCTCCGTAACCTGCTACCAGCGCGGTCTACCCTCCTGAATCTCGGGTAATTTGCCGGTTTTACTTTTTCTTCGAGGTTGGTCGCGGACGTCCAGAGGAGTGTTCCGGACTATTGCCCGGCTCAGGAAAATCGGAGTCGGCGTCTTTTAGCAACGGGTTCTGGTCACGATGGCCAAGTTGGCTGGCAAGGCCGACATTTTGCTCGTGGTCGTGTTCCTCGGGTTCAGTGGCGCCTTTAGCTTTATCTGGATCATTATCAGAAATCTTGCTCACCGGGAACCTCCTCAAAAAAACAGCGCTACGTAAAAGCTTATTCGCCTGACCGTCCTACCGATGGAACCTTGAGTTGACGTAAGCGCTCCCGCGCCTGCAAAGCTTCCGGGGAACGCGGATACCGCTGGATGACATGGCGGAGTTCCTCTACGCCATCGTCTTGCTTGCCCAGTTCAATCAGTGCCAAACCCTTTTTCAACTGTGCAGAGGCGACTTTGGTACCGGTCGGAAAGTTCTGCAATACCTGATCATAGCTTTGCGCGGCCTGTTGATAGTTCGCCTGATGGAACTGGATCTCTCCCAGATAGAAATAGCAATTTCCGGCAAGATCGGTGTTGGGATAAAACTTGATATAGTCCGAGAACTCCTGCGTGGCCAGGTCGTACTTGGCGCCGTTGTAATCGCGCAGAGCGTTGTTGTAAAGAACGTCTGGCGGGGGCGCTTGTGCGAGGGCCTGCTGCTGTGCCTGTTGCTGGGCTGCCGTGGCTGCCGTGCTCTGTTGCGCAGACTGCATGTCCTCGAGCTGCTTGCTGACTTTCGCGAGCCGCGCCTTTAACTCGTCAAGACTGTCGTTCAACGCCTGAATCTGGCCGGACAGCTGATCCACGCGCCCCGAGGAATCTCCCTGCGTCTTTTGCAATGTGCCTTGCAGCGCGGTGATGGCGTCGGCAACTTTGCTGATGGAGTCATTATCCTTCTGCACCAGGTTGTTCATGACTCCCATGCGTTCGTCAAAGCTGCGTTGCATGGCAGTCATCTGCTCCTGCAGTTGCTGGACCTGGGTTTGCAGTTGAATCATTTCCTTGCTAACGCCCCAGGCAGGGGTGATGGTCAGGCACAGAGTAGACAGTAGCGCCAGTAGAATGCAGCAGCGTTGTAGTTTCATAGGAATTTTCCTGAACCTCATTTTAGATGGATTCCGGCCTTGGCGTGGTTGTGAACTTGCGCGAACGGAATATAAAGAGTCAGGAGCACGCGATGGCGTGCTCCTGATTGAAGTGTTAACTACTTCTGATAAACGAAGTGGCCGCGGCGGTTCTGCTGCCAGCAGGCTTCGTTTTCCTCCATGCAGAACGGCTTCTCCTTGCCGTAGCTGATGGTCTTAATGCGGTTCGCACTGACTCCATCCGCAACCAATGCGCTCTTCACCGAAGATGCGCGCTGATCGCCAAGAGCCAGGTTGTACTCAGTTGAGCCGCGCGAGTCGCAATGACCCTCGACGGTGATGTTGATGTCGCTATGCTGGCTGAGGAATTGCGCATCGGCCTGAATGACCGCCTGCTGATCGGACGGGATGTCAGACTTGTCGTAGGCAAAATAGACGTCTTTTACATTCTGTCCGAAGAGATCCTCTTCCGAGGGCGAAGGCGTCGCAGCCTGCGTAACCGGCGGCGGTGTCACCGTGAGCCGGGTGGTCGCTTCCTGAGTCCCTCCCGAACCTTTCGCGGTCAGGTGGTACGTGGTCGAGTCAGTGGGCGAGACTTGCTGGGTGCCACTGGCCTGAACTGCGCCAATACCGTCAATGGAGACGTCAGTGGCGTTTGAGGTCTGCCAGGTTAATGTGGCGGATTGGCCGCTCGGAATCGTGTCCGGGCTCACTGAAATTGAGGCCGTTGGCCCTGCGGGTGGTGGTGGCGGCGGTGGCGGCGGCGGAGCAGCCTTCTTGTGGCAAGCTCCGAGCATCAGAATGGCGCTGAGTAAGGCGGCGGTTGCGACAGACTTGAAAAGCTGACGTTTCATGATCATCCCCTTCACTTTGATTCTCCCGCGACCTCGAAGGCTTATCGAAGTCAGACGAAGTTTTATTTCGAGCTCCAATTGGGTTGCGAATTACGTCCGGTAAAAGTTAGCTGGTGCAATTTCGTGCCGTCGGCCAACATCATCCAGATTTCTTCCTTGCCGGAACGGCTGGATTGAAACACAATGTGCCGTCCGTCCGGGGCCCACCAAGGAAAGTCGTTGCGGCCGCCATCGTGGGTCAGTTGAACCCACTGTTTGCTGGCGATGTCCATTAAGTAAATATCGGAAGAGCCCGGCTCGCCAGGGCCATACTTTCGAGTCCAGGCGAGAGCAAGGAATTGGCCATTAGGAGACCAGTTTGGCGATACCGCATAACCCTGGTCCGTCATGCGCTGTTGATTCGTGCCGTCTGCTCCCATGGTGTAGACCTGAGGCAATCCGGTGCTGCCGCTGACGTAGGCGATCTGAGATCCGGTTTTGGCATTCCACGTGGGAGAGACGTCGGGGCCTCTGCCGGTGGTCATGGCATGAAGGTTGGCACCCGAGGAATCGCACACATAGATTTCCGAATGGCCTCCGCGCGAAGAGGAAAAGGCCAGACGAGTTCCATCTGGCGCCCATGAAGGCGATAGATTGGTGCCGCCAAAGTGGGGGAAACTCACCAACCGGTTCAGTTCGACCGAATACATCAGGATTTCCCACCCGGATTTGGTTAATGAACTAAAGGCAACGCGCGAATTATCGGGCGAAATTCTCGGCGAAAGCGAGATCGATCCTTGATGGGAGACTGGGCGCTGATTGGACCCGTCGTAATCCATCATCCATATTTCCTTGTGGCCGGATCGATCGCTAACGAAATAAATTTTAGTTTCGGCGATGCCCGGAATGCCGCCGCCCAGCCGAAAGATGATTTCGTCGGCAAACTTATGTGCAATCAAGCGGGCCGCATCATCCGTGGGAACGTCACTATATTGTTTGCCGATTACCAACGGAGAGGCCGTGTTCTTGACATCATAAAGCCAGCCCTGCACAGTCAATTTGCCAGCCGCCACACCCAGATTCCCAAAGGCTAGCATGGCGGCGTTGGGAGGCGGAGAGTTCCACAAACCGAATGTCACATCCGGTGGCTGCCCCGGAACCTGTAAGGGATAAAAGCTCTTGGAAACCAGCTCTACAACGCCAGAATTATCGAGATCATTCCAGAAAGTGTCATCGAAGGTTTTGAGCAGACCTGTAGTTTGCAGATCGGCGCCGGAAGGCTTGAAATCAGGAACGGCAAGCCGCACCTTTTCCACTCCGAGCCCAGAGCCAGTGCGAACCCAATCCTGTGCGGATGACGCGGAGGCTAATGTCAGCAGGAGCGAGAGTAGGCAAATCGAGCTTAGAAGCCGCGTTCTAATACGTTGTTCAGCCGTTGGGGCGTGGAGCGACTTTGTTTTCTTAGCGTGGTCCATCCTTGTGAAGCCGGTACGGAAAGACGAGATAACCTGACACTGTATCGTAGGCCGATATGTTGCGTCTAGCAAGTCACATTTATTCATACTCACCAAAGGGAACCTCAACAATCATCAGGTAACGTTACTCATTTCTTATAATCAAACCAGTACTCAACCGAAATCTTGTTGCCGCTGTAATCCGGTGGCAGGCTGCCAAAAGTGTCGATGCGTTGTAGCGCGCGAACCGCCGAGGTATCAAGGGACGGCACGCCGCTCGATTGCTCGACTTGCACATTGTAGGGGTGACCATCCCGGGCAACATCGAACGTGATGTAAACCCGCTGTGCGCTGGTGATGCCCGGATCAACCTCATACTTCAACCAATTCTCCGACACTTTCCGCTGAATCACCTGCACGTACCATCCATACCGTGTGCCAAAATCGCCGCCGCTGCCTGTAACTCCAAAACCGCCCTTCGCGCCCCCAGCGGCAAAACTGCCATAGGGGCCGCTCACCGGGCCGCCCTCCCCGAATGCAACCTGATTCGTCTCAGGTTCGGGCGGTGGCGGATTCTTCTCCCTGGTGGGAGTTGGCGGTTTCTTGGGTTTTATCTTTGCGTTCTTTCCTTGAATCTCGATCGCGTCAGGTTCTTTCTCTTCCACCTTTGGCTGCGATGTTGTTACCCCTTTTGATTCGTTCGCCAAAACGTTCTGCTTCTGCGCTGGAGGTGCAGGCAAGGGAACTGAACTCACCAGCGTTACCCCCATAGCTTCGCCGCCGCCACCTCCACCCCAATCACTGCCATGCGGACCGCCAAAAACGTAGGGAAACAGCACAATGATTGCCGTGACCGCAACGTGGAAACCGGCCGACCATGACAAGGCGCGGGGCCAGCTGTCGTGCTCGAAAAAAATCTCAGCGTTTTGCGCCATTTTGTTCCAAAGGCTGAGTGACGATGCTTACATTGGTGATCCCGGATTGTTTGACCGCGTCCATAACTGTGGCAAAAGCGCCAAAAGGAACATTTTCATCGGCGCGAATGAAAATGAACTGGTTGCGGGGATCGCGAATTTTCTGCCGCAACTTGGTGGCAATCTCGTTAATGTTGACGGCATCGTTGCCCAGGAAGACTCGCTGATCTTTGTTGATGGTGATCACGGTTCGTTCTTCGGTGATCTCTTTCACCGTGCGGGTTTTCGGAACGTTGACTTCGATTCCGGACTGGAGCACGGGCGCCGTTACCATGAAGATGATGAGGAGCACCAGCACGACATCGACGAGCGGGGTGATATTGATATCGGCCAGAGCGGTTTGGGTGCGGCCATTCGTCGAAGTGAAAGCCATCGCTATTAACGCCTCGCTTCGACCACGGCCTGGGGTTGAATGCTTTCGATGGCGTTGAGTACTTCCAGGGTGAAGTCGTCACCCCTGGCGGCAAATACCCGAATTGAATTGCCGATCAGGTTGTACGCGATTACCGCGGGGATGGCTGCTGCAAGTCCAGCCGCAGTCGTTATAAGAGCTTCAGAAATTCCTGGGGCGACGGCGCGCAGCGTGGCTCCGCCGGCGGTTCCAAGGCCGTGAAATGCATCGATGATTCCCCACACAGTTCCAAATAATCCGATAAACGGTGTAACCGCAGCCGTGATGGCGAGCCAGGGAACATTGCGCTCAAGCCGCGTGATCTCCTCCGAAGCGCCAATCTGCATCCCTCGTTGTACAGCGATCAGGCTGCGCAGGCTGGCCGAGGGATTGGTCAGTTGCCGCTTGTACTCCTGATAGCCGCCCTCGAAGACTCCAACTAATGGACTCGGACGAAACTGGTCGGCTACTGTCGCGATATCCTGCAGTCGCTGAGCTTTGCGAAAGGCGCGAAGAAATCGTCCGCTCTGCACCCGAGCCCGGCGCAACAGGCTCCATTTCGTGAGGATAATGGCCCAGGAGATGAGACTAAACGCAAGCAAGGTGAGGAGCACAAACTTGGCGACAGCACCCGTGCTCGAAAGCAGTTCTAGAATATCGCCGCCGACGAGAATTGCAGCACATGGAAACGATGGCATGGGGATTAAAAGAGTTGGTACCTTGATTTGGATTATAGATGATTCCCGGTATGTCTCTGCTTGAACGAACATGAAGCGTTACTAAGAACGAACTCTACCTTGCACTCTCGAGCCCGAGCTCCTGATTTCTTCGAAACCTGTGGTCCTGGATTACGTAGCTATACCTCTGGACCAGAAATGACATCTTATGATCGCTGGAAATCTTCGGGAGGAAACGAATATGGCGAACTATGGGATGCTCCGAAATTACCGATTTACCGACGATAAGGAAGATATCCGAGGCGCCAAGCTATTTGGCCTCAACGATGAGAAACTGGGCAAAATAGACGATGTGATTTTCGACCACAACAGTGGATGGATCCGCTACGTTGTGGTCGACACCGGCGGGTGGCTCTCCACAAAGAAGTTCATCGTGCCGGCTGATGGGCTTCATGCGTCGCTCAAACACGATGGCGATTTCGCCGTCAACCTCACCCAGGAGCAGATCGAGCAATTCCCTCCATACAGCGAGACCGACCTTGAATCGGATGAGTTGTGGGCGGATTATGAAGGGCGCTACCGCTCGAAGTGGGTGGCCGACCCAGTTATGCACCGAGTTGGAACAGATCGAGATATTACGCCTACCATGCAGCAAATGCCGGGGAACTCGCCGTCCGCTCGCGCAGCCGGTGCGCCCGATTCGGTAGTATCCAGAAGTTCATCATCGGAAGTTCGGGGATCTGCCGATTTGGAAGATGCGGCCTCGCTCGATCAGGGAGGGTACGCCGCGAGCACTGACTCCGTCGAGATTGACAATAGTGCAAATGGCATTGGTCCACGATGGGACGTTTTCCAGGATCGTCTGCGCGAACGCCGCAAAGATGTAATCCGCCTTGGCCGCGACACATATCCAAAGGCAAGCTAGTGCAGCGAGAAAACTCAGTCGACCCACAGGTGCGACCGTGGGTCTTTTCTCTTCTCTTTTCTCGAAGGAATACCGGGGTGGAGGAGATGTGACAGCTACTTCAGATCCGAAGTTCGTTGACTAATTGAAGAGTGTCTCGGAAGGGTCGCTCAGGGAAATCAATCTTCCGACCGGATACTCGTCCCTGGAAAGCGGATCCTGTGGTTCAGGAGGGATAATAGTAAAAACATCGCCCGTTTGAATTCCCTTTACCGTCAGCCGGTCGCCTTCCACGCCAACTACTCGGTATTGCTCATCAAAGATGGACATAGAAGTATCCTGCGCTCTTGGATGCGCAAGCGCAATCCCGCGATGCCGTTAGTTGTTACTCTGGAGTTAAAAGGTATCGAAATGGAAAGCACTATAGGGTGGTTAGATGCTGCCAAGAAACAGTCTGATCGTGCCGTTCGGATCACTATAGGGTTACTGCGAAATAATAAGGGCCGCCATTCGGCGGCCCTTATCAGTCCTTGCAGTCAATCCTACAGCGTAGACTCGATCTCGAACCCCCAAGCCTCGAGAAGGGGCTCCGGAATATACTTTGAATTCTTGTTGCGGCGCGCCCACTCGCGCAGACGGGTCGACCGTAGATACTGATCGGGAGTGAGCTTGTACTCACGCACCACCTGTTCGAACTCGGTAATGGTCGGGACCACCGGGCCGATCGGCTCCGGCTTGCCCCAATTGGGATTGCCTCGTCGCTTTGCCATCGATAACACCTTTCCTACGAATATGGGATTAGTTCATTATTAACAGTTGGCTTTCAATATGATTCTCCGGGAAGTCAACGGGACTCATAAACAAGCAAGTCTCGAGTAGCCTTTTTCAGTGCGTAAGCTCTTTGGAGACTAAGTACTTTACTGTAGATTCTTTCAAGAAGTCAATTCAAACCGGCCTGACCCAATCACTTTAGTTCTCAGCTGGAACTCCTTGTTCTGGGCAGACTTACGCTAGATTAAGCGTGCGTAATTTTCCAGGCTCCGCCCTGCGCGGTTTTGGTTACAAGCGTAACCTTCCGGCGAATTGCGACATTGCTCCAACCCTTGGCGCGGCTTACATTTGTAAAAAGGGACTTTAGAAGCAGATGAAGCTGAGCTCACTCTTACTGTGTTCAGATGACAAGATCGTGCGGGTTCTACGCCGCACATTGGCCGATCTTGATATCAATGTCGAATACTGCGTTGATGTGGACGCCGCGCTCCGGCACTTAACCCGAAGCAGGTTTGAGGCGATCATTGTGGATTGCGCCGACTCCGGGGCCGCCGACGTTCTGCGCCGCGCGCGCACCGCACCCGTCAACAAACGGGCCATAGCGGTGGCGATCCTGGATCCAGATACCGGTTTACGTTCGGCATTCGAACAGGGAGCACATTTTACACTTTACAAACCCGTCTCGGCGGAAAGAGCCAGATCGAGTTTTCGGGCTGCGCGAGCTCTCATGAAGCGGGAGCGCCGTAGAAACCTACGCCTGCCGGTGAATCTTGTCGTAGAGGTCGTCAACGCCGCGACGGACACCCGCTTCAAGGTGAATACCATCGATATAGGCGAAGGAGGCCTAGCCCTCAGTCTGCCGAAGCGTAGCCAGCCACAAGGGAAGTGGAACCTGCTTTTTAGGCTTCCAGGCGTTGCCGATCATGTTGAAATCTCCGCGGAGTTTGCCTGGCAGGGGACAGGGACGCAGGTGGGATTACGCTTCCTCGATCCCTCTCCGGAGGTTCAGCATCAATTGCGGGAGTGGCTCGGGCGCAATTCGCCGGATGGAGAACAGGACGATCCTCCGGTTCGCTGCCAGCTTACGGATCTGAGCCTGCGGGGCTGCTATCTCAGCGTCTCTTCGCCGTTCCCGGTTTCTACCCGGATTACTCTCTCAATGAAAGCCTCAGGAGCCGAAATGCGGTCGGAAGGGATCGTGCGAGTCATGCACCCCGACAAAGGGATGGGCGTTGAATTCATTCAAACTACCGACGAACACCGCGCCTCGCTTGAGGCATTTCTGGCGAGCCTCGCAAATAATCCGGAGAGTGTGCCCGAGTTATTGGTCGAACCCGAGGGCCTGGAGTCGGATAATTCGTTGAATTCCAATATTAACGGCTCTCAAGACGAAGATGCTCTACTCGATCTCTTCCGCAAACACTCCACTCTCGGGCACGAACAGTTCCAGGCGTTGCTCCGAAAGCAACGGGGAATGACGAGCGCTGCCGCCGGGGTGTGAGCGAATAACACACTACGGTTGCGCGAGCGGAGTTCCTTCCACCGGTCCACCCTTCACCAGATCGGTCTTTACGGTAGACTTTTGCTTCGCTACCAAGTCGATATCCGTCTCGAAAGTCTGGTAACCGGGCAAGCTGATTCTAATTCTGCGCTTTCCTGGTTCAACTAGAAGAGCTCTTCCCACTCCTTCGAATTCAGCAACATGCCCAATGAAGACGCCGTCCACAAACACAGCGGCCCGGTTGGGATTCACATCCAACTTGATTTCTGATGTAACCTGAGGTAGCCGCACCCTCGTGTCTTTCTCCATCTTCACTTCGACGCTTTGGGTTTCTCCCCCCTTCACCGATACCTGTCGCACAAAATCCAGATAACCGCCCTGCCGCACCGTGATCTGGTGCTCGCCTGGGAGCAACAAAAGCTTTTTCGATCCCTTCAACTCCCCCAGGTATCCGACATACTGTCCGTCTATCCAGACCCCGGAGGTCTTCGCGGCCTTTCCGGACGCTACTAAATCGACTTGTCCCAGTACACCGTTGCCCGCGTGCAAAGCAGGAATCGAAATAGCCCAAGTCAAGAAGATGATTCCAAAAAGCTTGACACGCATGGGGGACGGAAAACCCGTGTACGAGTTCATAGGCAAAATTTCAGATGCCGAATCGGGGTGAAGGGTAGCCGAAATGATATTGGCATCTTCAGTCTTGACACCCGTCCAGAGATGACTAGCGGAGGTCTGTATGCCAGCGGCTGCAAGCTGGTTTTTTATTTCGAGCTTTTAATGAAAATCGTGTGACCGCACCTCCAGAGAATTTCCGGAGAGAGTTTTTATGCGCGCCGCCTTGATATGGATCACGCCATCCTGGTTCTGGAGCGCTCCTTCTATCAGGAGGAATTTGCTGCCGGTCACTTGCAGGCGCTCTCTTTCGTAGAGATCCGGCGTGATAATGACGTTGGCAATGCCGGTTTCATCTTCCATGGAGAGAAAGATAAATCCCTTCGCAGTTCCCGGACGCTGACGTGCAATTACACAGCCTGCCACCCGTACAAATTCGCCATTTTTGTGAGTGCGTAAATCCCGAGCGGAAAGAACTCCGATTTGGTGCAATTGCGGGCGACGGTAATGCATAGGGTGTTTGCCAATCGTTAAGCCTGTGCCCACGTAGTCGGCGACCATGCGTTCTTCGATATTCATCTGACGAAGAGGCCGGTGCTCAGAATAGTCCTGTAGCGAATCGCGGTGCTGTCGAAGCAGATCTCCCTCCGGTCTTCCGGCACGTTCGATCTGCCAGATCGCATCCCGGCGGTGCTCAATGTCTCCAATTTTGTTGAATGCTCCGATCCGAGCCAGCAGCGTGAATTCTTTGCGGTTTAAAGATGGAACTCGCAGAGCAATGTCTTCCGCCGAGCGAAATAAGCCAGCCTGTTTGCGAGAGTTCACCAGCGCTTCGCCAGATTGTTTCCGCAATCCCTTCGCATAATTCAGTCCCATGCGCAACGATAGGCTGCCATCACTTTCGTGTTCGACCGTGCAAGGCCAGTCTGATATTTGCACATCGATTGGCTTTACCCGCAGGCCATGGCGTTGTGCATCTTTCACTAAAACGGCCGGCGCGTAAAAACCCATGGGCTGGTTGTTGAGGATGGCGCAGGTAAATGCTGCCAGGTAACGCACCTTAAAATATGCGGAGAAATATGCGATGCGGGCAAAGCTGGCGGCATGGGATTCCGGAAAGCCGTAAAGCGCAAAAGAACTGATGTTTTGCACGATCGTGTTCTGCGTCGCCTCGTCCAGTCCATTGGCAGTCATTCCGGCCCGGAGTTTCACTTCGAGATTTTTCATGCGCTCCCAAGAACGGCGCATACCAACAGCACGGCGCAGCTCCTCAGCTTCAGCGCCGCTGAAATTGGCCACCACCATGGCGATGCGCAGCAACTGTTCCTGAAAAAGAGGAACGCCAAGGGTGCGTTTCAACACAGGCACCAGAGAGGGATGGGGATATGTTACCGCTTCCTTTTTTTGCCGTCGGCGCATGTAGGGATGCATCATTTGCCCCACAATCGGACCGGGACGAATGATGGCGACCTGCACTACGAGATCGTAAAATCTCTCAGGATGGTTTCGCGGCAACGATGCCATTTGTGCGCGGCTCTCCACCTGGAACATTCCAACCGTGTCGGCTTGTTGCAACGTCTTATAAACTTCCGGATCGTCAGGCAATTGAGCCAGATCCACTGGGTGGCCATAATGGCGAGGAATGAGTTCCAGGCAATCTTCGATAACAGCCATCATGCCCAAGCCCAGCAGATCAACTTTAATGATGCCGAGATCGGCGCAATCTTCCTTGTCCCATTGCACAACCGTGCGGCCAGGCATGGACGCTCGCTCGAGGGGAACAACACGATTCAATTGGCCCTGGCAAATCACCATGCCGCCGGAGTGCTGGCCCAGATGACGCGGCAAGTCCTGAATGCGCATGGAAAGCTCAAGATATTTGGCGATGCGTGGATGCTCTAGATCGAAACCGGCGTTTAGAAAGGAATGAGCCATGGTGTCGGTTTTCCCGCGCCATTCAAAATTGCTGACGAGGGACGAAAGTCGTCCCAGGGATTCCTCATCAAAGCCAAGCGCCTTGCCCACTTCGCGGGCTGCAGATTTGCCCCGGTAAGTGATGACGTTTGCTGTCATGGCAGCGCCTAGCTCGCCATAGCGTTGATAAACATATTGAATGGCCTGCTCGCGTTTTTCTTCCGACGGCAGATCGAGGTCGATGTCCGGCCACTCGCCGCGGCTCTCGCTGAGAAATCGTTCGAAAAGCAGTTCCATGCCGACCGGATCGATGGCGGTAATTTCCAACGCGTAACAGACCGCAGAGTTGGCCGCGCTGCCCCTTCCCTGAATCAAAATGTTATTTCGCTTGCAGAACTGGATGATGTCCCAGACGATCAGAAAATATCCGGCGAAGCCGAGCTGCTGGATCAACGCCAGCTCATGCTCAACTTGTTTTTTGGCGCGTGCCAGCAAATCAGGATTATCTTTGGGGACATAGCGTCGTTGCACTCCTTCGTCCACGCGCTTGCGCAAAAAGCTATCCATGGTTTCGCCATCCGGAACGGGATAGCGTGGGAACTCGTAGCCAAGATCACTCAATTCAAATTTCAGGCGCGACGAAAGTTCGATGGTATTCCCAATCGCTGAAGAAACGTCGTGGAAGAGCGCCGCCATCTCAGATGCGGGACGCACATAACGCTGACTGTTAATCGCAAGCAGTCGTCCGGCGCGATCAAGCTCAACATGGTGCCGTATCGCCGTGAATAGATCCAGAATCTCCCGATCATAGGCGGCTGCGTAGCGAACTCCATTGGTTGCCAGGACGGGCAGATGCAGCGAATCAGCAATGCGAAGTGCAGCCTGATTTCTCCACTCTTCTTCGCGCTCCTGATGCCGTTGCAATTCGACGTAAACATTGTGGGGCCCAAATGTTTCAACCAGCCGTTCCACAACTTCCCGGCCGGCTTCTTCGCCTCCATTCACTAAAGCGGCTGCTAAAGGCCCCTCATCGCCACCGGTCAGGCAAATCAAGCCGCCGGTATACCGCTGCAAGTCTTCAGAAGTCGCTGAGCCTTCCGCTTTCGTCTTTTCCCGCATTTTTAATTGCGTAACGAGCTGGCATAGGTTTTGGTAGCCAGCACGCGACTCGCAGAGAAGAGATACACGCGCGGGTTCAGTGACATGTCGATGCGGGAGCCATGCCGGCGGCGTGAGCCTCGGGGCGAAACCGGAAACTGCAATCTCGGCACCGATATGAGCGCGGATATTATTTCTTTTCGCGCTGGTATGAAATCGGGCTGAACCGTATACGCCGTTGCGGTCAAGCAATGCCATGGCGGGCATCTGAAGTTCTTGTACGCGCTTGACAAGTTCTTCTGGCTGGGATGCACCTTCGAGAAAGCTGAAAGCGCTCGCCGCGTGCAACTCTATGTACTGGTCAGTCATAAAGTCCCGTCATCTGCCAGCATTTCTTGATCAGATCATGCACAAGGCAGCAGTAAATAAGAGAACCATTGTGGGTTCGTGCGATCAAATCCCATTGTTCGTATCCCCACAATGTGGAACTCCACCAATCGCTGTTTGCGAGCCAGGGACCGTAGGCCCGCACCACCGTGTAGGTCACACCTAGAAAAGAAAACTTCAACGGCCGGTTTCCGCTCAAGGTAATAATGACTGGTTCTGGCGGACGGAGCACACGCATAGGGACCCGTGAGAGGCTGACAATAGCTCTGTTGGCAACGTCAGACGGCACAGAAAAAGAATCGAGATGGAAAGTATCAGGGTGGTGCGAATCATTTAACGTAGCGCTGCCGGCATTGTTTTTCCCGACGATTGCTTGAATGCGCGCCCGCGTTATATCAAAGCGATCGGGTTCGGGAAGCGGCGGGGTAAACAGGCCAAGTTGCGTTTTGCGGACGATTCCCGCTTCTGCAGAAACGGTCAACGCCAGGATTGCGCTTTGCGGAGGATGGGCTTCGAAATCAAGGTGGATGAGCTTGATCCAAAGCTGACGGTCGTTGGAAGGCAGCGCAGGGCGAACCGTGCGTAGGTGTTGTGAATTGCCTTCCAAAAACAGTGTGATCGTTACAGAAGCCAGAGCCTGGGCGCGAGCGGACACCCGTAAGGCAAGTTGTTCCAGCATGGTGCTAAGGATGAAAAGTAAAGAACTGAGCAGTTCCACAGGACTATCAAGCGCGACGTGCTCTTCCAGTTTGAAGGCTGGCTCGATAGGCAAAAACAAATGCGGCCAGTTGCCTCGGGCCATTTGCGAAAGACGCTTGCCTTCCTGCCCGATACGCGCAATCAAAGACCGTTCAGGCAAAGCCGCCAACATGCCTAAGGTACGAATTCCCCATGTAGAAAAGGTTTCGGCAAGTTCCGTACTCAAATCAAGAACGGAAAGTGGCAACATAGCTAATACTGCGGCTTCTTTTCCGGCCGGAATCAATGCCACAGGGTTTCCCGCCGAAGTGCGGCGCGCCAAACAAACCGCCGCATGAAAATTTCGACTCACCGTAATTCTGACGACGATAGCGAGAGCTCTTACGCGTTCGAGCAAGTTCTCAGCCAATGTGCGCGCGACCCCGAACAGCTTTTCTGTTCCTGCAATATCCATTACGCAGAGGAAATATGTATCGTTGCTTTGATCCTCCACTCGCGGTGAAAAAGTGCCTGCGCATTGCAGTAATGCCGCTTTGGCGGTTGCCTCTTGTGCTTTTACACGCGGCAATGCTGTCACAGATGGAAATGTGTCGATCTCAATCTGGGTCATGCCTGGAACAATGCCAAGTTTGCGTGCACGTGAATTGAGTGAACAGACATAACGTTTTGGTGGTTCACCGTCCATGACAACACAGGCCTTGTCACGTAGTTCGCCTCGGAAACGCAAGAGCGATTGAGCTGGAAATTCCCGTGCGTACATACAAACGTATAAGGCTTTATCTTGGTTTAGCGGCCTGTCCATACCGTCCTGCTTTGCCATCTGGAATATTTTTGTTGCTGGGGTGGCTTTCGAGACAGAACAATGGCGTCAGAACTTGGCGCAAATCTTTGCCGCATTACTTCGACATAGTGCTCGACGCCGCTGAAGACGGTTGATTGTTCCTGCAGGGGATTGCCAGGAAGCAAACGCAGCGTGAGCGCCGCACTGCTTTTTGCACATGGATGTTGCATGAGCAAAACCACACTCGTCCGTTTCTGTTCTGCGGCCGCGCGAAAGCGAAACCATGTTGCCAGGGGGACGCGTAACGCGTGCGCTGGCACAATACTTCCCATGTCCACTACGATGGCAGCAAAACCGCCATTTTGTAGCAACAGATCGGTGACTCGTAATCCTTGCTCCAGCTGGGGCCACGGTTTTGCAACACGTTTTGTTGTCTCAATTCGCTTGAATTGTTGTGGGTCATCAGGGCTTGCATGTATAGATTTCGTATTTCCTCGCAATGCGGCGTATTGAGTAAGGTTCTGCTCCGGGTGCCGTAACCCAGCGATTGCGTTCGAAATGCCCTTCAGTTCACAGCGTGGATGTGGCCCGAATCCTCCACCATGCAATCCCTGCTTGATTGGTCGAGGAATGAAATATTTCTCCGGAATGGAAAAATTATTTGTCGAAGGTAACTGGGGATTGTTGGAATATGGAGATCTACACCGCACCCAAAACAGACGACGCAAATCGATGCCTGCCGCTGCTGCCGACTCAGGATGAAATACATTTGAGATATCGACCCAGGCGCATACCTTGTCCGTGTGAGTGATGCCTGAAATGAATGAAAACGCCAGAGAAGTTCGCCCGGAACATTCGGGCCCTACGATTTCTGTAATCGCCGCTTCAGGAAAACCGCCTTGCAATAACCCGTCTATGCTCCGAATTCCCGTCGGCTCAACTTGTCGAATAAGTCGCGGCGCCGGTGAGAGAGCGGAGGGCATCCTGTCTGCTAAGGCAGCCTCGATCTCGGAGCGTAAAATGGCGGATGCGAGGGGTGGCATGTTCGCCTTATATTCGCCCTAAGTGCCGGGAGTTTTCAACCTATCGGTGCACCCTTATTGGTGCAAATAGCACGCAAACAATTACAAATACACCGGTTAAATTTTTATTGAGTGCAATACAAAAATGCTCATTCGAGGTTTTGCGCCGATTGCGAACTAGTGTCCGGTGATGAGAGTTGGATGCTAATTCAAGAAGTGGATAGCGTGGTCCGATTGGAAGTCGGGTGGAGGACTACCTGGGTAAATCGTAGCCCGGGAGCTTCACCTCGGCGCAAGTTTTCTTCATTCGCCGTCGCTCGCCCCTACTTCTGCAACCGGTTTGCTTTGCTTCCTCAGGATCTCACCCAAAAGGAAGAGATCGGTGAGCAATGCTCGGAAGTGGATGGAAGCGTTCAGATTATCGATCAACTGGGAACCGATCGCGGGTTGAGCGAGAACCATTTCAATCGCCGCAAGAGAGTCGCGCGAATCGCGGTCGAGAACTGCGATGAACGCCAAGTACTTACCCTCAGGCTCAAGGCCTTCCTGTTTGACTGCTATTGCGCAAGCTTCCGGCAGCCCCGTCAAGGCTTCCACGGCGCGATGCAGGAACTCACGGACTTGCCCACCCGACTTGCTGCCCTGGTCACTCGGTAGCCCCTGGGCGGCGTATGCTAGCAGGAACTCATAGCACTCTTCCACCGCTTCACAGCGATTGCAAATCTCAGCCAGCATCAGTGAGTCCTCGGCCCCCGACCCGGTTGGATGTCGCCGAAGACGAAGCGGTCTCGACCTTCCATCGCTCGGGATCGTGCTCTTCCAGATAGAAGTCGCGGTCCATCCATCCGAAGATCATCGATTTCGTGATCGCGCGTTTCTCCGGCCGGAGCCCGAAGTAGACGTGCATCATAACGAGCGCAATCAGTCCCACGCCTGCCAATCCATGCAGTACGTACATAAGGCCCCAGGTCATATCGCTGAACAGATACGGATTTCTGGGGAAAAAGATCGTGCGCACGCGAGACATCATAAAGACGCCGGTAAGAATCACCGACAGACCGCACAAGATAATTACCCCGTGGAAAAGCTTGTTTTCCAGAGGGTACTTGGCAAACTTTCGCGGCGGTGGCGTGGGCATTCCGAAAAACCGGCGAACCCTTTTCTGTGCATCGTCCAGATCGATTCTGTCGGGCCAGATCGACCAGAAATCCAGCCAGAAGGAGGCGTGAATGATGTGAAAGATGATGGAAACGGTCAACACTGCGCCGGCGATCCAATGATAGGTCACCCAATTAAACTGGACTCCTACCTTCGGAAGGAAGGCGGTGAACAGCAGCGTGAACATAGAGGCTGCCATGATCCAGTGAAACAGCCGCGCGACCAGCGAGTGCCGGGGAACGTGCTTCGGTATCTGCGCAACGACTTGCGGAGAAGCGTCGCCCGCAAACTCTCTTGCCTTGGCGAAATACATGATGTAGACGGCGTGAACGATCAGGAAGAGTAATCCCGCGATCACGGCAACCCAGATCAGGAACCAGGCAATATGGATGGGGACGCTCTGCCCCCACGGACTCGTGGCCCACTCTAAGAAGTCCATGCGGCCTCCTCGACGCCACTGATGGCGCGCTTCACCAGATTTCTCATGAGCGGGATTTTGTAGGCATTGAACTGCAGTGGAACCGCGCCTTGCACGGAGAGTTTTCCCGCCATCTCACCAGTCGCCGTGTTGCGAGGTTGGCTACGAACAGCATCTTCGACCGCCTTCAGCCTTAATGGCCTGGCGGCGGCGCCGTTCACTGCGATTCGCATGCGCTCGATGGTGTTGCCGGATAGAACCATGGCCGAGGCGACGTTCAGGAGCGGGAAATCCCACACGTTGCGGTCGCGCACTTTTTCAAAATAGAATTGCGCGCCCGCCCAGGCGGAGGGAATACGAATAGCAGTAAGCAGATCGCCGGGTTGCAAGATGTGCAGCCGCGTAATATCGATCTCGGGACCGATGAAGTAATCTTCGGCATCGATCACGCGCTCTCCTTTAGGCGTGTGCAGGACGAACTTGGCGTCCAGCGCAATCAGGGCCGGGGCCGTATCGGAGGGATTCACTGCCACACAGCGGTCCGCGTGCAGAATGGCGTGCTCACGGTTGCGGCCCTCCGGCGTATCGGCATAGCAAATGTTGCCGCCCGCGCGGTAGCACGGCCAACCTCCGCGGTAATACCAGCAGCGCGTATCCTGTGAAACATTGCCGCCGAGCGTTCCCTGATTGCGGATTTGCGGCGACGCCACCACTTCCGCGGCCTGCGCCAGCAGGCCATACTTCTGTTCGACGACAGGATGATTCACTACTTCGGTGAGCGTGGTCATCGCACCGATCTCGATACCATCGCCGGTCGTGCGAACTCCGCGCAGTTCCTCGATCCCGCTCAGATCGACCACCACCTTGGGTTTCCGGATTCGATCCTTGAGCCAGTCGAAGCTGTCCATCCCTCCGGCCAGCACCCAAGCATCGGGTCCATGCTGTTGGAGAAGCTGCTGCGCATCGGCCACCGAACTCGGCTGATACAGCTCGAAGGCGGGCATCACGTCTCGTATGACAGCCATAACTCTCCTCAAAATCTCAATCAAATATGAGCCGTTAGGGGATGCTGCATTGGACGGCCTGCTTCGAGCGACGTCAGAATCGTGTCGGCGTTTACGGGTGCACGCTGAAAGATTTCGTCTCCCAACGCATCGGAAAGCGCGTTCAAAATCGAGGCACACCCGCCGGCAACGGGCGGCTCGCCGACACCGCGCGCTCCCACTGGCGTCTCTGGATCCGGAATGTCCAGCGCACTCCATTGCATATCGACGGGTACATCCAGAATCGTCGGTGGTTTGTTGTGATGGAATCGCTTGGAAACCATCTCGCCGTAATGCGGATCGAACACCCACTTCTGACCGATGGCATGGCCGATGCCGAGGACCGAACGGCCGAGCACCTGTCCACCTAGGGCCCGGGGATGGATCACGGTGCCAACATCAGCGGAAGCGAGGAAATCGACGATGTAGTACTTGCCGGTTTCGACATCGACCTCAACTTCGGCAAAGCTGGCGACGTAGGAAAATGTCGAGCCGTCTCGCGGATAATTGTCCTTGGCCGCGGCCACCAGCCCTTGCCCCGCCAACGCCGTCACCGACGCCTTCGTCAATTTGTGGAGATCGGCCGACGCTTCGTGGCCATCGTAGACACCGCCCAGTTGAATTGCGTATTTAGCCGCCTGCGCCAAAGTCATGCTCGCGCCGCCCTTGCGGAAAACCCTTTCATTGGCGACCTCGTATTGCTCCGGTTTGCCGCCGAGTTTCTTGGCCGCGATTTCCTGGAGCTTCTTTTTTGCGTCCATCGCCGTCGCATATGCGGCCCGTGTCATTGCGTGAGTCGTCTGGCTGCCGCCTGAGACGCAGGTAAAAGGAAGGTTCTTTGTCGTGTTCCCCCACACAACGTCGCATTTCTCCCACGGCACCCCGAGAACTTCTGCGCCCGCGCGGTGCACGTCAATCAGCGACTCCGTTCCCAGATTGCCAATTCCGGATTGAAAGGTAATCCGTCCATCCGGTTTGATCACGAGAAGCCCGTCGAACCCGATCGTGCCGCCAACGTAGCAACTCAGCGATACGCCGACGCCGCGAACTTTCGTGCCGATTTTTTTCGGAGTACGCGCAACACGCTCGCTCCACTTGAATTGATCCGCGCCGCGATCAAGTGCTTCCTTGAGGAATGCGCTCGTCGCATACTGCCGTTTTCCTTGGACTGCTGGTCCAAATGGAGCTTTGCCCTCGGGGCAATTGACGCGACGGATCGCTACCTGGTCAACTCCCAGCTTTCGCGCGGCTTTCGCGATGATGGGCTCGATGATGACAATCCCTTGCAGTCCGCCCGGCGAACTCTGAGCGCTGCGGGGCGGCGTGTTCGTGAGCACCGTCACGCCACGCCAGCGCATCGCTAGAGGCTGGTACAGCAGAGACACGATGCGGCCCGACGAAGGAGCATCCCCCACCGCGTCGTACGGACCGTTGTCGCAGATCACGAACATGTCGAGAGCTATGATCCGCCCTTCTTTGGAGAAACCAACTTTCATTCTCCCTTGAAAACTCGGCCGGGCGCGTCCAATGAAAGTCTCCTCCTCGCGGCTGATCCGCATCATCACCGGAGCATTCGTTTTCTTGGCCAGCAGAGCAGGGATGATCATCGACACGCCTCCGGTGATCTTGCTGCCGAAGCCGCCGCCGGTGTATTCGCTGATGAAGACAATGTTGTCCGGGCTAATGTTCAACCAGCGCGCGATCGCGGGCAGGGTTTGTGCAGTGCTTTGCGTGCCCGTGTAAATGTAGACCTTGCCGTTCTGCCAGTAAGCCAACGCACTACGAGTCTCGAGAGTCTGATGGCTGGTGTCGGGTGTCACGAATGTCTCGTCGAGAACCAGTGCGGCGTTCTTGAAGCCGGAATCGATATCGCCGTACGACCATTCGTCGGGAGCCTTGCCCATGGGGAGACGACCATGATCTAGCTCTGCGAAATCGGCTTTGGTCCACTTGAGTTGTGTAACCTCGGGCGGACCCGGATTTTGTCCTGCCGGCCGGGTCCAGACATTACCATCTGTTCGAGGATTAGGACCACCCGGCCGCAACGTGTCGAGCGGATCCACTACGAACGGAAGCGGTTCAAAATCTATCTGGATCTTCTCGATGGCTTCCGCGGCGGTGAGTTCGTCCACTGCAGCCACCGCGAGAATCGGCTCGCCCTGATAGACGGGTTCATTGGTAAGGCCGCGTTCGCCCCACTTGCTGGCTTTGATCACTGTTCCATTGTCGGTAAGAGTATCGGCCGGAGCGGGAAGATCGTTTGCAGTAAGAATGGCCTTGACTCCAGGCATTGCGAGAGCTGCATCCGAATGAATGCGCTTTACCCGGGCATGCGGCATTGGGCTGAGCAGCAGTTTGCAAAACAACATACCTTCGGCACGAAAGTCTTCGGCATATTTCGCTTGGCCCGTAACTTTCGCATATAGATCGGGAGTCTGGTAGTTCTTTCCGATCAGCTTGTACCCAGCTCCGTACTGGCGTTCAGTGGCTTTAGCTTTGTCCACCTCAATAGCTTTCTTGTTATCCGTTTTTTGGTTATCCAAGGCTCGACCTCCGCAGATTATCGGCGCCACGCATCATTGCGGTGAGAATCTTGTCATAATCCTGGCAGCGGCAGAGGTTTCCGGAGATGCCATGCGCCAACTGCTGGCGGGTGGGATTGGGATTGGTTTTCAGGTACCCCACTGCACTCATAATGAAACCGGGCATACAGAAGGCACACTGAAAGCCTTGTTCGTCGATGACGCCCTGTTGCACTGGGTGCAAAGTTCCGTCAGCCTTGGCCAGTCCTTCGATGGTCGTAACTTTTCGGCTGCGAACCGTGTGGGTCAGCACCGAACACGCATAGTACGGAATATCGTCGATAAGAACGGTGCAAGATCCGCATTCAGCGCGGTCGCATCCCAGCTTGGTGCCGGTCAGGCCCAGCTTGTAACGCAGCGTCGATGCCAAGGTCTCCTGCTTCATAGCGTCGACGCGCCGTTGCTGACCGTTGACGTTGAGCGTAATCAGCCGCTCGCCTGCACCCGCACCCGACTCCTGGCCGTGCAGAAGAGACGAGGCGCGAAACAAGTAGCCCGCGGAAGAGACCGCTACACCACTGGTGATGACGCCTTTGATGAAGTTGCGCCTGGAGACGGCTTTGGACACGTCTTCATGAGGAAGGTCTCGGATCGTTTCGGAATTTGCCTTCTCGGTCATACCGAACTACCTCCTACCAAATGCAGCCTCCGTAGAGGCTTGCGGGAAGAAAGGCATGGGAATTTTTTTACATCTTAGCAGTTGGATTGGCCGCAATAATACCCGGATACGGAAATTTACAAATCGTCCCTCCCTTGACAAACATAATGTCGAAGACTAGAAAAATTAGAAGTCCTTCGACTCTCGGACACACGCGGAGATCGTTTCAGATGCCACAGTCCCGCAGAGACTTCTTCAAGGCAGCAACGCTAGGCGCCGCCGGCGCTACCATCTTTGGCTTCGACCTCAAGCCCGCCTACGCACAGCTCAAAGAGTTAAAGATTGCACGCGCTGCTGAGACGCGCTCCACATGTCCTTATTGCGCGGTAGGATGCGGCGTCCTGATCTATACGATCGGCGATCGGGCTAAGAACGTCACGCCGCAAGTGATCCACGTCGAAGGCGACCCCGATCATCCCACCAACCGTGGGACGCTGTGCCCGAAGGGCTCGTCCTTGGAGCAGGACATGCTCAACCCGCGGAGGCTGACGAAGCCGCAAGTCCGGCGTCCGGGTGCGACCGACTGGCAGGACATTTCCTGGGACGACGCACTGAGCGAGATTGCACAATGGATTAAGAAAACCCGCGATAGCTCCTTCGTCGAGAAAGATGCGAACGGACGCACGGTCAATCGCTGCGAAGGCATCTCGTTCATCGGCGGCTGCACGGATACCAATGAGTTCAATTATTTGGCCGTCAAGGCCATGAGGGGGTTGGGCTTGGTTTATTTAGAAAACCAAGCCCGTGTTTGACACGGACCCACGGTCTCAAGTTTGGGACCAACATTTGGGCGCGGGGCCATGACAAATGGCTGGATCGACATCAAGAACACCGACATGATGTTGATCATGGGCGGGAATCCCGCCGAGAACCATCCTTGCGGATTCAAGTGGGCGATGGAGGCAAAGCGAAACCGCAACGCCAAACTGATTTCCGTCGACCCTCGATTCACGCGCACGTCCTCTACCGCCGATCTCTTCGTGCAAATTCGCGCCGGTACTGACATTGCATTTCTCGGTGGCCTGATCCGCTATGCCATCGAGAACAACCGGATCGCCAAAGATTATCTCGTCAATTACACCAACGCGGCATTCATCGTGAAGGAGGGTTTCAAACTTCCTGAGGACGGCTTGTACTCGGGATTCGATCCCGCAGCGGGCAAGTATGATTTGTCCACATGGAATTATGAAGCCGCGGCGGGCTCAGGCGGCCAAGCGGGCTCAGCTGGAGCGACTGGTCACGCGCCCGAACCCGAACTCGGCAAGCCTGCGGCGGCGCCATCTCCGGCGCTGCCACCGAATGTGGCTTACGACTTGACGCTGCAGCATCCG
>Ga0209221_1000025_pt1 | contig 90662 bp, 91 predicted proteins | sample BlaSpr_A8_Ref_O2_FD_187989 | JGI IMG/M metagenome (GOLD analysis project Ga0209221, IMG submission 187989) | Forest soil microbial communities from Thunder Bay, Ontario, Canada - Black Spruce, Ontario site 2_A8_Ref_O2 (SPAdes) (version 2) | ecosystem: Environmental > Terrestrial > Soil > Boreal...
GGAACGGTGACCAGCGCGCCGGCGGGAATTAATTGCGGTGCGACGTGTGCGGCTCCGTTTGCGAGTGGGACGCAGGTTACGTTGACGGCGGCGCCGGCGACGGGCTCGACGTTTACGGGTTGGGGCGCGCCGTGCTCGGGCACCGGCACGTGCGTCGTCACGCTGACGGTGGCGACGACGGTTACGGCGACGTTCACGCTGAGCACGACGAATTTTGCATTGACCGTCACCGAAGCGGGGACGGGAACGGGCACGGTGATGAGCACTCCCGCAGGGATTGCTTGTCAGCCGACCTGCATAACAAATTTTGCGAGTGGGCAAGTGGTTGCGTTGAGCGCAACCGCCGCGGCAGGTTCCACGTTTGCGGGTTGGACTGGCGCGGGTTGCAGCGGAACCGCCGGATGCTCGGTGACCATGACCGCGGCGCAAGCGGTCACGGCTACCTTCACCAAGTCGGCGACGAATGTCGCCTTGACTGTCACCGAAGCGGGGACGGGAACGGGCACGGTGATGAGCACTCCCGCCGGGATTGCTTGCCAGCCGACCTGCGTCGCAAACTTTGCTAGCGGGCAAGTGGTCGCGCTGACCGCGACTGCGGCGGCAGGCTCCACGTTCGCGGGTTGGACCGGCGCGGGGCCGTGCGAAGGAACGGAAGTGTGTATGTTCGACATTACGGTGGCCACCAGCGTCACCGCAAATTTCACCAAGAACGTGACGAATGTCACGTTGACCGTGGCGGAAACGGGAACGGGGACCGGCACGGTGACCAGCGCGCCAGCCGGGATTGCTTGCCAGCCGACTTGCTCGGCTAGTTTTGCCAGCGGTCAGGCGGTTGCGCTGACCGCGACGGCAGCGGCGGGTTCTACTTTTGCGGGCTGGAGCGGGGCGGGATGCAGTGGAACAGCAGGATGCTCGGTCACGTTGACCGCAGCCACGACCGTGACCGCCATGTTCAACAAGAGCACGACAAATTTCATGTTGACCGTGACCGAAGCGGGAAGCGGCACCGGCACGGTGACGAGCGCGCCGACCGGAATTGCATGTCAGCCGATGTGCTCAGCAAGTTTTGCGAGCGGGCAAGTGGTTGCGTTGACGGCGACGGCGGCTGAAGGTTCGACGTTCGGGGGCTGGAGCGGCGGAGGGTGCAACGGAACCGGCGGGTGTTCGGTCACCGTGACGGCGGCGACCGCCGTGACCGCTACTTTCAACAGCAACAATTCTTCGGTGACGATCACGGTGAAACCGGGAACTCCGTCCACGGTGAGCACCACGCCAGGAGGCGGCGCGGTGTTTGGATTGCTGCTGACTTCCCTTCCGGGTACCACCGGAAGCGTGATGCTCGGATGCACCAGTTCTTCGCCGGACATCACCTGCCAGATCGTTCCGAACACGATCACGCTGAATGGGAAAGGAACGGAAGTCGCGATCGTGGTGAATACGTTCTGCACCGCGGCGGCGCCGGGCCCGGTGCCCGGACAATTTCCGCGTGGAACGCCCGGCGGATTCGTTCTGCTGCTGGCGGTGTTGTCTCTGGTTTTGTGCGGTGCAACCTGGAAAATGAAATCGCAACCGCGATGGGCCATATCTTGTGCGGCGCTGATCCTGATGACCGTGGGAATGTCGGCCTGCGCCAGCTTGCCGAAATCGCCGGGAGGACAAGCTACGCCGCCGGGAAATTATCCGCTGGTGGTGACGGCCACGGCGCCGAACGGCTCAACCTCGAGCGTGAATTTGACGCTGACGGTTGTGCAGTAGCGCGCCAACCACTCCGGCCATCGAGCGTCACGGGCTGGCATTACTTCGGATTGACTTTGAGATTTTCTGGGCGAGCCGCAACGGTCAGCGAGAGGGGAACTTTATTTTCGCTGAGGCGGGACTGCAGCCGAAAACCGCCGTCGATCGAGTGGTAGGAAAATGGCGCGCCGTCGTGGGGGTCGGGATGCTGGCTCAACGCGTCGGGCCCGCGCAATTGAACGTCGACGGCAGCTTGGAGCAAACCCCGGCGTGTTTGGTTGTAGATTTCCGCCCAACGAAAACGCGGTAGCATCGGCGTGAATTGCAGAATGACCGGATTCGTTTTCGAGCGATCTTTTATTTCTGCTTGGTATGTGGTTTCGAACAAGACGGGCGGCCCGTCAAACCGCGAAGCCCACGCGTCGTCAAAATGGCTCTCCTGCTCGACGCAGGTTTTGAATCCCGCCACCGAACCGCCGCAGCCATCCACGATTTGCGCGGCCGCCTGGTGGTCGGAATGCAGCAGCGGAATCTTGGTTTGCAGCGCGGCGATCAGTTCGTCGCGAGTGTTGGCGCCTCGCGCGATGTCCCACAGCCGTTCATTTCGCCGCACTTTCTCGGCCGCGAAAGCCGCAGCCATGGTCGAACCGGCTGGCAACGATTGCAGGCCGCCCGCTAATTCTTTCAGCTGCTCCGGCGAGAGCCGGTAGAGGTTCGCAGCCAGAATTTCCACCAGAGGCTGCTCCATTTTGTAAGAGAACAGCACCGACGCGAGTGTGCCGTCGAGCGAGAGGTGCCGCTCCGCGGCCATGGAGGCCAGCACATCGCTCACCGCGCCGGAGCTATTACCGTCGCGAAAGCGCAGACGGGCACGAAGCCCGGACACTGCGACCAGCTCAGTGATCGCACCGCGATGTGCGGTGTTCGCGTCTCCCACGCTCAGGTCCCAATTGCAGTACGGGAGCGCGGCGCCGTGATCGAATTCGACGAGCGCGTCGTCGGCCGCCGCCACCAGTTTTTCGTCCGCGTCGTCGAGCGGCGCCTGCAAAGCTGCTTGCAGAGTTTGGGCCGCATCGGGGGCGAGCGGATAGGATTGCCGCAACGAAGCGTCCGCCCGCAGATATTTCACGGCGGCATTTTCGGGGGGCGGCTGAGCGGCGGCATAGCCCTGCGCCGCGCAACGGATGGGAGCGAATGTAACCAGGAGCAGCAAACAGGTGGCAGGGCGAAGGTGAATCATGGCTGCACGTCATGTTTATATGCTGTTCCGGGGAGGCAGGCAAGATTCACGAGGCACGGGCAGGTTGCGGAGATAGAACTTATCCGAGGCTACACCGGCGACACAGTTTTTTCGATACGGCTGGGGCGCGGCGCGGGAATTTCTTTGGAGAGCTGCGCCGGGGAAGGATGGCTGACTTTGCTGAGGCGGCCTTCGGCGACCATGCGGCGATGCGCTTCAAGCCAGGTGGGAAGTTCCGTGGTGTGTTGAATCCAATGTGCGACGGAGGCTTCGTCGCACCACTGGAGCAGTTTGGGCATGGCCTGGCCGTGCGCGCCTGAAGTGCGAAAGGCGTTCATGGCCGCGTCATCGTCCCAGGCGGTCACGGTCCAAAACGTGTTGCGCGCTTCGCGCAGCACCCGGCCTCCGAGGAACCCGCGCGAGCGTTGGGACTGGCGCAGCGAGCCCAGCGTCTGCCACAGAAACGCGGGCAAGTAGAGCAGGGAACTAACGCGCAAGCGCGTGATGGAAATAAATGGCATTCGGCCCGTTGCTCCGGGAGCAACGAGCCATCATCCACCCAATCACACTTCGATTCCAGCCGTACCGCGAATAAAGGATTTCAGGCGAGCTGCAGCGTTTTGTTTACGTCGGCCATGATGGTGAAGGCGGTGGGTTCGGTTAAGCCGCCGGCCAGTGTGGTGGGGACGCCGCGGGCCTCGGCGTCGACACGATATGAAATGGGGCCGAGCTTGCTGACCGCCCAGTTCATTCCGGCGACGGTATTTTGCTGGCCGCTATTCACGTTGGGGTTAGCCACGACGATCACATCGCCGGCCGCGCTGAGCACGTGATTGCGCACGATGACGCGATGGATCGCGTCTTTGGGAATCGCGTTGCCGTTCACGTCGATGCCGGATTTGGTGACGCGAAATTTCGCGGGCGCGCGGTATTGCGTGGCCTGCTTGGAATGGGTCAGCAGGTACATCGCGCCGTAGCAAAATGCGGCGGCGAGCACGCCGTAAATAAAGCCCATCGACAGCGCGATCAGGACCAGCAGCGCTCCTGGAATCGCGATCAGCAACCACGGCTGCGGCACCGGCTCCGGTGCGGTGGAAATCTCGACGCCATCTCCCACTTGTTGCGCGTTATATCCCGCCATTTTTTGCTCCCCCTTAATCTGCGTGAGTGACTACCTGCACTACGCAATGCGCAAAAGCGGAGAGAAAACCGTCACGAACGGCGCACGGAAGCTCCACACATATGGATCACGATTTTCGCGCGCCCCTAGTTCAACGCGTTGATAACACAGTGGTACCGGCGGTTTTTTGCTTGTTTCGCGGGCGGTTGGGCACTAACCTTTCTGCACCCAGCCCGCTCATGGAGAGTGCTGGATGACCGTCCCCGAAAGCGAATCGAAGATGTCTTCGTCACCCATCACGGCACGATTGGAAGCCGCCACCGGCGAATTGCACCAGCTCGAAGAACTGGTTAAATCGGGAAATCTCGATGCGCGGGTGCTTTCCGAATTCCGCAACGCCGTGGATCACATTCGCAATACGACCTGGGCCGTGCAGAAATGGATTGGGCTCAGCGGCGAGTCGGGCGGCGATCCGTTTTCCGTGCTGCCGATTATGTCCGCCGAACGGGTCAAGCGCGCCACGCAGATTTGCACCGACCTGGCGCTGGATCTGCAGACGGTCGACATCGGGATCGACACGCCTGGAATCAGCAGCCTATACAACGCGGTGGAGGATTTGCACCGGCGGCTGGGAGCGCTGCTGAAACGCGACAGCCGGTGAAGCAACGGAGCGGCCGCGAACCCTATTGTGCGGCGGCCCAGGCCAGGCCGTCGGCGCCCTTGCCGGCGTCGATCAGGGATTTCATTTTCCAGTTGGCGAGATCGATCACCGCAACCTGCCCGATTTCTTTTTCCACGATGCGGTCCGTTTGGGCCGCCCTCAAGTCCTGGACGCGGACCATACAGGAAACGTAGGCGGATTGGCCGTCGGGCGAGACCAGAATTTCCTGCGGCACACCGGGAACCGGAATGGTGCGCGCGAGTTTCAGTGTGGCGAGATTTATAACCGCGACTTGGGATGGAGCCGCGACTACCTTTATATAACCCGGATTGGCGGATGGCATAGCCGGTCGAACTTGCGTCGCGATCAGCAGCCAGCGACCGTCGATGGTGGCGGCTGCACCGTAGCCCTTCGCCGGCAGGGTAATCCAGGTTTTTATTTTGTTGTCGGCGGTGTCAATGACCGCGAGCTGCGGCTTGGTCTGGTCGGCGGTGAAAACCAATCGATCGTCGCGCGAAATGGCGATGCGCTGGGTATTTTCGGAAATTGGAATCACGGCAATAGTCTTGCGCGCGGCCATATCGAGTACCGAAACGGAGCCGGGCGAAACGTTGGCGGTGTAGCCGCGGCGGCCGTCATGCGAAATGGCCAGCATGTGCGATTGCGGCTGGGTCGTAGGAATTTCGCCAACAATTTTCAGCGTCGCCGGATCGATGATGGTGATGGAATTTGCGAGTTCGGTGGTGACGTACAACATTTTGCTGACCGGATCGTAAACCACGCAGTGCGGACGCACCCCGCGGCCAAAATCCACCCGGCCGGTAATTTTACGGCTGGCGAGGTCGATGGCCAGCAGCTCGCGGCCGTCAATACCAGGAAGCCCGACGCCGGAGTTGCCGTAAATCGGGACATACGCGGTGCGGCCATCGGGCGAGACTGCGACTTCATGGCCCCAGGTGTCTGCGAGATTTTCAGAAATGGTTGCGATTTGCCGGTTGGCGACGGTATCGATAATGCTGAGATTGCGGTCGCCTTGATTGGCGACGATCAGCAGCGGGCCGGTGGCATCGGCCGGCGCCCGAGCGATAAAATGCGCGCGCGAAGACACACCGGACAAGCAGGCGAAGATCACGAAAAGACGGAGCAACCACGCGACGGGCTTGCGCATGCGCGAACAGTATCATCTTGCGTGCCGGCTGTCGCCGGCTCGCAGCCGCCGCGGCGATAAATGAGAGTACCGGTAGATTCGTTCCGGTACGAGTGGGGCCATCGCGGGCACGCAACCGGTTTCGCAGTCTGGCACGGCCATGCAAGTAGGTCATTGCAGGCCTTGCAGAAACTTCCAGAACTCCAGCGTTCGATACATGCACGGCCCACCGCCGGCAACAAACCCTGGCGGACCACCAGTCGCAGAACATTTCGGGTGCTACAATCCCGGCATGATGGGTTTTCGCGGAGCCGGCCCGGCTCGAGCGTTTTTTTTAGCGTACTTCGTCGTGGGAATGCTGGCCGCTGGTCGGTGCGCGGCGCAGAGTTCGCCGAAGCCTACCGGCGCGATCAGCGTTCAACAAATATTGGACAAGAATTTGGCCGCGATGGGCGGCCTGGAGAAGTTGCGGGCGGCGAAGACGCTCGAAGTGGGCGGTGTTTTTGGGCTCAACGAATCCCGTCCCTCTGGCGATTTTCGTTTTATCTACAAGGCACCGGCCAGCGATTTGTTCCGGCTCGACTATGTCAGCCACGGCCAGACCATGACCGGATTGAACAATGGAAAGTTCTTCGCCAAGCGGTCCGGCGGAAGTTCCTTCGCGATGAATGGAATCACCGACGGCGTCATGGAAGAGTCCTGGCGCCACCTGATCGAAACGAGCATCGAAGGATATCTTTCGGTCACGCTGAGCGGTTTGGCGCAGCTGCACGGCAAGTGGGCGTACGCCGTGCGGTTCGTTCCGCTCAAAGGCGATTCGCACCTTCGTTATTACGACTGCGAGACCTTCCTGGTAATGCAAATGGAAATGGCCCAGAGGCTGAAAGCAACCGATGGCGGTGCCGATCGCGCATACAAAGTTTATGTTGAATTCGAAGACTACCGCCCAACCGATGATTTGCGCTTTCCTCGACTGGTGACCGGAGAGTCGGAGCGGGGGAGCCTGAATTTTTACGTGAGAAATGTTCGGACGAATGCTCCGGTCGACGACGGGTTGTTTCAGTAACGTCGGCAGCGCCGCTCCTCAAAGTCGTGCGTGGCCGACTGCTGCTGGCATATCGGCGTTAAGAAGCTTGGGCGGAGCGTTGAGGATCGATGGCGATTGCGATTGTAAGGCTGGGTGGTCCGCGGGGCGCGCGGGAAGGCTTGCGCATCGGCACCGTGCGGCGGCCGCCGCGGGGCGTGCCGAAGGCTGAATTTGCGAAGCGAGACTTTTACGATGTGTGGCTGCCAAACCTTTCGCCGAGCCCTGGGCTAGTGAAACAAGCTCTGGCCGCGCAGGCGGCTAAAGACGAAAAATTGTGGGCGGCTTTTGCGCGGCGATTCCGGGCAGAGATGAATGGTCCGGACGTGGCGAAGATCCTCGATCTGCTGGCGGCGCTCTCCCGCAACACGGATTTTGCGGTGGGCTGCTACTGCCCGGAGGAGAAGTGGTGCCACCGGTCGATTTTGCGGGAGTTGCTGGTCGAGCGCGGGGCGCGGATTGCCTGAATCCGAATCGACGGCGCGGCCATCCCATGTAACCGCCATGACCGCACCTGCCAGACCCCAGCACAACTACGGACTGATTGACACTCCTGAAGCGGCGGCCATGACCGGCCGGGAAATACTGCAAGCCATCATCGACGGACGCCTGCCGCAGCCGCCGATCTCGAAGACTTTCTCATTCTGGCTCGCGGAAGTGGGCGAAGGTTTCGCGGCGTTTGAAGGCGACACTGGTCCGCACCTGCTGAATCCGATGGGCGTGGTCCACGGCGGGTGGGCGCTGACGCTCATCGACAGCGTGACCGCTTGTGCGGCGCAGACGCTGCTGCCCGCGGGCGTCGGTTCCACGACGATCGAGACCAAGGCGAATTTTTCGCGGCGCATCGCGCCGGATACCGGCCGGGTGCGCGCGGAAGCGCGCGTGGTTTCGCAGGGGCGGCAGATTATTTCCACGCAGGGACAGTTGTGCGGACCCGATGGACGAGTACTGGCCCACGGCACCTCGACGATCATGGTGCTAGGTCCCGCGCGCCAGGCGTAAGTCTCCCCAATACCCTGTTGGGTGGAGCTGCGCGCAGCCAGTGGATTCAGCCCAACGGACTAGGGCGTGGCAAGCTTCTTCAGGGCGTTGATCGAGCTGTTCATTTTGGGGTCGAGCGCGAGCGCTTTTCGGTAGTTCTCGATGGCCAGCGTTTTGTTTCCGGCGCCGAGGTAAGCTTCGCCGAGGCTGTCATAGGTGTTTGCAGAATTCGGGTGAGCTTCGACGTTCAGCTGCAAAACGGCGACCGCGGCGTCCGTTTGTCCGCCGTGTAAAAACTGATAGCCCAGACTATTGGTTTGCGATTCCTTTTCGTAGAGGCCGGGGAAACCTTGAGCATGCAGGCTGCGATATTGGGCCATGGCCGCGTCGACGCCCTGGGTGCGGATGGTCTGGGCGATGACGTCCGTTAGCTTGTTCGAGCGCATGTCCATGTTCGGAATCCAGGTGCCGACGGCGGCACCGGCGATTCCCGCGCCCATGACCAGCGTGAGCACGAAGAGAGCAGCGGCCATGCCGATGCGCTGCGTGGTGCCGGGCGATTTTTGGGCGCGCAGATACATTTCAAGAACGCCGAGCGGCAGCAGGTAGGCGCCGAAGGCCATGAAATTTAGAAACGGTCCGGTGAAGGTGCCGGCATCGAAACCGGCGGGGCGGCCCCAGGCGACGAGCCAGAGCGTCATCAGCACGCGGTAAAACCAAACGCCCAGAAGGGCAATGAAGAGGCGCAGGGCCCAGCGGCGATGCGCGATGAAATCGCGGGCGATCGCCGAGCGCAGCGCCAGTCCGCCGAAAATCCAGACCAGCAGTGCGTTTCCCGTAGATCCCAGGTGCTGCGGAAAATCGCCCACGCTGCCGCGAATCCAAATCATATACATGGCGCTCGTGGTGATGGCGAACGCGCCGAAGAGATACACGCGGCCGTTCCAGCGGTGAAAAACGGGGAAGCGGTTGCGGACTTGCGGCGTCAATTGCAGCGCGCCCAGCAGAATAATCAGCACGGCGCCGGAAAGATGCGCGACCACCGCGAGATTCGACAACGTGTGGCCCGGCGCGTAGCCGTGGCTCATCCCGGAATTCCAAACCTGCCAGTTTCCGCGCGCCGCGGAATTGCCGTAGAAAATTGCCACCGAAGCCGCGAACACGAATTGGCCGATGATCGCGACGACAAACCAAAATCCGGCGGCGGCCCTCAGCGCTTTGTTTGCAACTGAGCTAAATTCGAGCGAGTTGGTCATTACGGCGGTGCCCATGTCCGTATCTCCCTCTTTGTTGCGCGAATCGAATTATTTCGTGGCCCCGGTCCTCGTCTCTGGTGACGTACCGAATCAAGTTGCCCAAAACATTTAGATCGGTTGACGAAAACGTCGTAGCTGGATTGCCGCGGCCAGGAACGCTGCGGCGAAGGCGAAGCCAATCCACAGCCCCGGAGTGGAGAGGAAACGTCCGGGAGTGAGCTGCGAAAGCGGGATAATCACGCCCGACCCATCATCGGGGACGATGTCGAACGCTGGGCGGAAGCTGTTGAAGCGCTCACCGAGCATTTTCGAAAAATGGCCGGTGTGGAACACGATCCATTCGACCAGGCAAATCGCCAGCGGCAAAAATATGGCCCACAGAAAAGTGTTGCGCCGTGCCCAGGCGGAAACGAGCAGCAGCCAAGCGTAAATCGGCGCGTACCAGACGGCCATGGTGGCGACGCCGTAAAGCAGCACCAGCGTCATTTCCGCCAGCGGCACGTGGGTCCACACCGGAGCTGCGCTCAGGCCGTTGGTGGCCAGGATGATCGAGCTCAGCACCCGCATGATGAATTGCATGACGACGATCGTGGCGAAACAGACCGCCGGAATCACCACCAGCGGAATGCTGAATTTCGCCAGCACGGTGGTGAGATCGGAAACCGGCAGGGACTTCCAAAACAAAATGCTGCGGTCGCGGCGTTCGCCGTGCAGTGCGTCCAGGCAGTAAAACCAGCCCACCAGGAGACCGGCGAACATGATCAGCGCCGCGGAGAACGCGTAAGGCGTTGCCAGCAGGTTCGTTTGGGTTACGGAATCCATCGCTTCCGCGGCGCGCATACGCGCGGGCAGATGGAAAGCGCGAGTCCAAAAGCCGAAGAGCATGACGGCGGCGGCGATCAGCGGGGCGAGGTAGATCGAGCGGTTCTCCCACAACTCGCGGCGCACCGACCAGTACAGGGGCCGCGTTCGCGCGGTGGTGGAGGCAACGGGCGGAATCATTTGGGGGTCGAGCGCTTGCGTATTCGCTGGCGCGTTCATCGGGCCGCTCCTGGGACTGGAATTTGTGCCGCGCCCTGCGGCGCCGGGGCGGGCTGGCCCATGACCGCGACGAACAAGTCGGCGATGCTGGGCGTATGCACTTCGCCGAGGGCCGCCAGCTGCTGGTGATCGACGCGATCGAAGAGCAATATGCTGCGGCCGAATACCTGGCGCTCGTGAATCGGGCGCAGCGCGCGCGCCGCAGCGACATGTTCCGGCGTGACCATCACTTCCGCGTAGCGCGATTCGAATTCTTCCATGCTGCAATTCAGCATGATCCGGCCGTGGTTGATGAACATCAGATCGGTGAGCACCTGCTGAATTTCTTCCACCTGATGAGTGGTCACCACGATGGTGCGGCGGCGATCGAAATAATCGTTGAGCAGGGAGTCGTAAAATTGTTTGCGGTACAAAATGTCGAGGCCCAGGGTTGGTTCGTCGAGGACCAGCAACTTGGCGTCGATGGCCATGACCAGCGCAAGATGCAGCTGGGTGACCATGCCTTTCGATAATTCGCGGACTTTGTGTTTCGTTTTGATGTCCGTCCGCGTCAGGAAATGTTCGGCTTTCCGGCGATCGAAGCGCGGGTGCACGCCCGCCACGTAATCGAGCGCCTGCGAGACCCGCAGCCAGCGCGGTAGCACGGCCACGTCGGCGATGAAGCAGACATCGCGCATCAGCAGGTCGCGCGCGGTCCAGGGATTGCGGCCCAGAACTTTCAGCTCGCCTTCGTAGGGAATCAGACCGAGGATCGCGTTCAGCGCGGTGCTTTTGCCGGCGCCGTTGGGACCGATGAGCCCGAGGATGCGGCCTTCTTCGACTTGCAGATTGATGCTGTCCAGCGCAACGGTCGAGCCGTAAGTTTTGCGCAGACCGCGTGCTTCGATGCAGGACATAGCTACTTCTCCTCCCGTTTAACTTCCGGTGCGGACGTGCGTGCTGCGCCATTTTTGAGCAATTCTTCCGGAGTCAATCCCAGACGTTGAATGCTTTCGCGGACGCGCGGCCACTGTTCGGCCAGAAATTTCTGGCGTTCGCTTTGCAGCAGCAACTGGCGCGCGCCGGTATTGATGAACATCCCGCGGCCACGCCGGCTTTCGACCAGCTGTTCGTCGACCAGCTGCTGGTAGCCTTTCAGGACCGTGAGGGGATTCACGCGGTATTCGGCGGCGACGTTGCGCACCGAGGGCAGCGGGTCGCCTTCATTCAGCACGCCATCGAGGATCATCGCAACCACGCGATCACGTAGCTGGCGGTAAATGGGTTGATTGTCGTTCCACTCGCGATCCATAGCTGCTCAGCGACCCTCATAGATGTCTGCCTTGGGCAGTACATGTAGTGATGTAGTCAACTATAACACCAGCTTTAAGGCAAGCTCTTTTTTCGTGTTTTTGTAACAAGCTGATGTAAAAAGACTTGGGGCGTGTGAGGGACGGATCGCATTAGCACCTAAGGCAGGGGAAATCGGGGCGGGCGGGACCGCAGCAGAGGCAGGCTCCCGCCCATAAGCAAAAACGTCAAAAGCGACGTACCACGTCACCGGTTGTGGCTGGGCTTGGGAGCTAGGATTTTTCTTCGGTAATGTTGCGGACGTGAATCATGTCGCTGCGTCCATCGAGCGTGCCGATCACCTGGACGGTCTTGCCCAGGTACCTGGAAGCCTCCTGCTGGTCGTCCAGGTGATACCAAATATCGCTGGTATCGTCGCGCAGAATGAAGCGATCGCCGTTCTGCGACAGGATCTTTCCGGTGAAAGTTTGCACCACTTCCGTTTCGGCGGTTGGGGGATCCGTTGCGGCCAATTGGTCCACAGTCACGGCGAATCCGGTGCAAAACAAAACCGAGAGCCCGATTGCCATTACCGGTTTCTTGAACCCTAGTGCAGTTCCGTTCATGAGCCACCTCGCAGTCGTAGTTGGCTAGGCATCGTAGATAATGTTAAGAGGCAGGCGAAGGTTAGTCAGTCAGGCATTCGCCCTAAGGGGCGTGAAATCGGGCTTTAGTTAGGAGACTTAAATCCTTATTTTTCAGTGGAGCGGTTCCTGACCCTCGCAACTGGGACGATCTGATGCTTACTGCACAGGCAACGTGTACCCGATGATTACCAGCGCGCGTCCAAACTTCGTCGTATAATCCGATTTCAGAACCGGCAACGAGAGAGGGAATATGGCAGAAGCCCGCGAAGAACTATGTGGCAAGTGTGGCGCGGACATCGATTCGAGCCGCCGGGTGGATTTCACGCTGAAGGACGGAACGCGGGTGTGCGAGTCGTGTTTTATCAAGGAGACGCCGCGCGCGACGCGCGAGAAACAGGATTGGAAGAACTGAAGGGCGCCACAAAAATCGTCAGGAGCGCGAAGGGCTCGGGCACGCGCTCCTGACTGGAAAGCTTTCCGATTTACTTCCTTCTGAGCGGCTTGGTTGGTTCCAGCTTCTTTGCTTTCTTCAGAGTTTTCTTCGCCATTTGAATCTCCTCGCCTCGTCGGCGGTGCGCCTGGATCAGGCTGAGAACCGCGCGACCTTAGCAGGAAACCAACTTGGGTTCAGTCAGGGCGCGCCCGGTGCGGGCTCGCCCTGACGCAGAAATCTAACGGGCGGGGATTCCAGCACGCGACATCAACGGCTTGGTCGGTTGAATCTTCTTCGCCTTCTTCAACGTTTTCTTGGCCATTTGTTTCTCCCTGTCTTGATTTACCCTTGCGGGTATACACCGTCATATGCACGGGAAGCGCCAAAGTTCTGTCGCGATACACGAGCAAACCCAGTGCGGGCAAAGTGTGCTGATTGTGCGAGTTTGCCGCCGAGCGTGTTTCCGCAGGCCTTTGGGGCGCCGGATCGCGCGTTGAATAATTCAGCGCCCCGTTGAGATTTTCAGCGCGCGTGGGGAATCCAGCGCGGCAGGGTATACTCCGGCGACATGGGGCGAGGCGCGAAGGCAAGGGATCAGGCGCGAAAGCGCAACACGCAGCAGGAGGCGGGCGCTGAAACGCGTTTCCTGCGTCTCGGCGTGAAAACCACGATCAACGGCGCGCTGGCACCGGAACCGCTGCAGCCTATTATCGCGCCGGAGATGGCGGCGACGTTCTGGCCCTTCGCCGCGATCTGCGTGGTGGCCTCTGTTTCGTTGGGGCTAGCCTGGTTCGTCGGCGACCAATCGACCTACGTGCAGCTTTTTCCGCAGCGGCTGCGCCATCCCGACTGGATGCTGGGGTTCAAGGCCTGGTGGGTGGCCTGGACCGTGACTGGCTTTCTGGTGCTGCCGGCGGCATTCATGCTGCTGCGCGGCGGGAATCACATTCGGGATTGCAATTTATCGTGGAGCGGTTTTCGCGACCATTTTTGGATCTACGTCGCGCTGTTCGCGGCGGTTTTCCCGGTGATCTATCTGGTTTCCTGGTCGCCCGCGTTCTACACCTTTTATCCCATGTACCCGCAGGCGGGGCGCAGCTGGGCCGACCTGTTGAAGTGGGAAGGCCTCTACGCCGGACAATTTATCGCGCTGGAATTTTTCTTTCGCGGATTTCTGGTCGGCGGCCTGGGACGCTACGTCGGAATTCTATCCGTGCCGGTTTCGGTGATGCCCTACATGATGCTGCATTTCAGCAAGCCGTGGCCGGAAGCGTACGCGGCGATCATCGCCGGCTTGGTGCTGGGCTGGCTGGCCTGGAAGACCAAATCGATCTGGGGCGGGGTGATGATTCACTGCTCCGTGGCAGTGTCGATGGATTTGCTGGCGCTCGCGCACAAAGGGCAACTGCCGTGGCTGCACGGATGAGCCGCTCACGTGGGTCTGTAACGGGAACCCTCGCCCCGCAAAGGCCGCAGGAAAATTACGACGCGGCTGGTTTTTTGGATTCCCACACCTTGGCACCGCACATGGACAGTTCTCCGGTGAGTCTTAACCGAGGGAACAATATCGTGTTCCCATGGACTCTGATAACGTGGTCGTTGAGACACGACGTCGGTAATCATTTTGGAGAATTATGCGAATCACCATCGCTCATACGCGCACGAAAGCGGAAATCATTCAGGCCATTGATCGTTCGTTTGCTGATGCATTTAAGAACCCGCCCGCGGGGCTGCCGGTGCAAGTCTCAGTGGAACAGCAAAGCTGGGCCGGGTCGATACTCACTTTTGCGCTGAAAGCGAAGATGGGTTTCGTCAGCACGCCGATCAAAGGTACGGTGGAAGTCACCGACCACGACGTGACCATTGACGCGGACCTGGGCATGCTCGGTCGTTTTATTTCCGAGGAGAAGGCCAAGGACCTGCTGGGTGCCCGGGTGAAGAAATTGTTGAACTAGTCAGCGGGATGGAATTTTGTTGAATCGCATGAAACGTGAAACCTCGCGGCAATCTGGATCGGCTGGGGTGCACGTGGTGGTGTGCGCGTGCGCCGTTTTTTGCTTCTTGGTCGCGGTCATCGCCCTGGATCCGGCGGCGTCCGCGAGCCGGGAAGCGGTGCAAACGAGTGGTGCGGCGCAGGCGCTAGTCATCGCGCACGTGACGGTGATTGACGTGGTGATCGGCAAAACGCTGCCGGACATGAACGTGGTGGTGGAAGGCGAGCGCATCAAACAGGCGGGCCCGGCGCGCCAGGTGAAAATTCCTGCGGACGCGCAAGTGGTGGATGGCGCCGGAAAATTTCTAATTCCGGGCCTGTGGGACATGCACGTCCACACATTTTTCGGCGAGCAGGCGCCGGCGGGGCGCGACGTCACCCTGCCGCTATTCGTAGCCAATGGAATTACCGGCGTGCGCGATATGGGCAGCAACCTGGATGAAGTGCTGCAGGCGCGCGCGGACATCGCCGCCGGAAAACTCCTAGGCCCGCGCATGATCGTCGCCGGGCCGATGCTCGACGGACCCAAGACCCAGTTTCCGGCGTCGATTGCCATCACCACGCCGGAAGACGGCAGGCGCGCCGTGGATATGCTGGTCGCGCGCGGCGTGGACTTCATCAAGATTCAGTCGTACGTGCCGCGCGAAGCGTATTTTGCGATTGTCGAAGAATGTAAAAAGAAAAACATCGTGTTCGTCGGGCATGTGCCGGACGCCATTCGCGGGTCGGAAGCGTCCAACGTGGGGCAGAAAAGTTTCGAGCACCTGATCGGGATTTTCGAAGGCAGCTCGACCACGGAAGACAAACTGCTGAAAGGTCCGAAGGGCCCGGGAAAATTTCTGGAGACCTACGACCCGCAGAAGGAAGACGCGCTGATCGCGCTGCTGGCCAAAAATCAGACCTGGCAATGTCCCACGCTGTACTGGGAGCGCGGCCAGTGGCTGGTGGACATTATCGATGTCAACAAGGATCTGGATCTGAAGTATGCTCCGGTTTTGTGGCGCGACCAGCTCTGGCCCCGCTTCACGAAATCCATCATCAAGGAACTCGACACCGACCCGTTGCCGGTGCGGAAGCAATTCGTCACCCACGAACTGGACATCGTGCGCAAATTGAATGATGCGCGCGTGCCGCTGCTGGCCGGAACTGACACTCCGGCCGGTGTGGACGTGATCCCTGGCTTCAGTTTGCATCTCGAATTAATTCGCTTGGTGCAGGCCGGGCTCACTCCGTTGCAAGCACTGCAAACGGCCACGATCAACCCGGCGCGCTTTCTGGATAAGACTGCGGATTTTGGCACGGTGGAAGAAGGGAAGATTGCGGATTTGGTGCTGCTCTTAGCCAATCCGCTGGACGAGATTTATCTAACGCAAACCACTGCCGGCGTGGTGCTGAATGGGCGGTATCTATCGCCCCAGGATTTGGATGCGATGCGAAAGCGCGTGCTGGAAACTGCCGCGGGGAAGGGCGCAGTCCACGCTGCGCCGCCAACCCCGAACTGAAAATCCGCCAGCAAAACGACGCGCCCGGAAGCTCGCTCCCGGCGTGCTCCGGCCTTATTCGTCCGCCGCAGCCTCATTCCACACGTACAGAAACTTTTCGTCGCTGGCCGTGGACACTTTTATTCCGCGCTTGCGGGTGGCGCGATTCAGCGCCGAGCGCACCTTTTCCTTGGATTCGGCCAGTTCCGCCAGCGGAACCTTCAGCGCGGATCCGGCCTGCAGCAAATCGAGGTCGCGCAGAATGGTAGTGATGATCAGTTTGTGTTTTCCGTTGCGGCCCTGCGGCACGTCCGCCTGAATCATGGTCTTGAAGTGCGGGGGCGCTGATTTCGATTGCGGTGCCATAACGTCCTCCGGGTCTGGTATTGCGACGCTCACGCTAAACTAACGTGACCTTATCGTATCGAATCGTATCAGAGTCGTCAAGCAAAAAATAAAGCGTATGGTAACCGAACCGCACGGCACAGAAGCGCACGGAAGCGCCCTCTAACGGGCGCATTCCTGACGTTCGGTGTCGACTAAGCGCGCCCAAAGATTTACCTAAAGAGTTAGCCCGTATTTGTTGACCGAGCGTACCTTCGAGACTGGTGAAGGAGTTTGCGATGCCCAAGAAAAAAACCTACTTCAAGCAAGTCCCGGTTCAGGTGGCCAAAAAGATCGCCAAACGGGCCGCCGAAATCGAGCTCCGCAAACGAAAATCATCCAAGCCTTCATCGGCGCCGAAGATCCGAGGATTTCACTCGGCGAGCGCCGCTCATGTCGCCTAGTCACTTGGAACAGGAGGACCCTTTTATGGCCGACCCTTTCGATATTTTCGAAATTGAGAGCAAAGACGCGGTGCGCTGGCTGGGAGCGACCGCCACACTGGCGGAGGCGCAGGCCACCATTGGCCGGTACGGCTCCGGTGCAGCGTCAGCGGCGTCGTCAAAACGTTATAAGCGGCCGCGATGAATGGCGTGTTGGGGAATTTGTCGAGCAGCACATTCGAACAGCTAGGAGACCGCTATGGTTGAAAACACTGCCACTTCCTGGAAAGAAGTTTACGAAAAAACGCGTCATGAAAGCGACCAGCAAAAACTGGGCGAGCTGGTTTTGGCGGCGGAAGCGGCGATTTTCCGGCGCTACCAGGAAATTGCGCCGTCCGACAATCATCACGAAGAACGGCGCTCGATGAAAGAAGCGACGGACGATTTGCTGGAAATGAAAGTGAATCAATTGGGCTGGCCACCGGTCAGCTAACCCAAATATTCCTCAGCAATTAACCCCATCTGCCCTACATGATTGCGTGTATTACCTCGGAGCGGTTCGTCTGATACGGTCGAACTATAAAAGCGGCAATGGCGCATCTGGCCGGCCGCTTTTCTAAGGCTCCATGCCGCATTGCGTGCTGATCGTCGATGACAACATCCAATTGCGGCGAGTCATTCGCGGACTAGTGGAATCCGCTGGGCTTGAAGCTTGCGGCGAAGCGGTGGATGGCCTGGACGCGATCGACAAGGCCCGCGAACTGAAACCCGACTTGATTATCCTGGATCTTTCCATGCCGCGGATGAACGGGATCGACGCTGCGCGAGAGCTTTCTGAAATTTGCCCTGATGTTCCGATCGTGTTGTACACCATGCATGCCGACGTGATTCGTCGTGCCGGCGAATTGCCCATCGGCGTGACCGCTGTAGTAGCCAAAACTGAAAACCTGGTCGCCCGCATATTTGAAAGCTTGGCTTTGGTTTAGCCCTCCTGCGCATCCAGCTTGGCTCATCCGTATTTTGATATTCGGCAACACCAGCCCAAGCATGTTTGCGGTGGCGGGCTCGTCCGATGGTAGGATGACCGCGTTTACCCAGCCCTATACATGCTCAAGGATTCCAGGTCGATTGCGGCGCTAGCCGGCTTTGTGCTGGCCACCGCGTCCGCGTTGATCGCGATTTGGCTATGGTCCTATGGCTTTGCCGTCGGCGGCTTGGCGCAGGCTGATCCTTTGCTCGTCGCCAGCTTTCGCACCGGCATGGCACTCTCTGGAGTCGGGTCGCTATTCGCGTTGGTTGGGTTGCGGCCGGCGACCCGCACGCGCTGGCTTGGAGTGGCCTGGGCGCTGCTGGGACTTTTGTTTTGGGGCGGCACAGCCCTCATGCGGTAAACGTCGCGCTGAAAATCGAATCGCAGAGGCGGCGAGCGAGGAAGGGAGGGGCGATCTTGAAGGAACGAAAAGTATTCGCGGCTTGCCTCGCAGTCGGGTTGTTGTCGCTGGCCGCGGGAATCGTCGTGCGCGCAGCGCAGACCGCGCCGGGAAAAGTGCTGCTGCAGGGCGCGATAACCGCCGCCGATGCCACCGGAACGCCGCTGACCGACGCGCAGTTGGTGGTGCACTGGGATCCCAGCGGGGCAAAAACCGGCTTGACCACGAACGTGGGAATTCCCGAAGATCGTTTTCTGAAGACCGACACGCACGGAAATTATTACGCCGAGATTCCTCCCGGTTTTTACGACATTTTGATCACCGCCCCCGGTTTTTCGCCGACCTGCACCAAGCTGCGATTGAAACTCGGGGAAAACGCCACTTACAATTCGAAACTGCATAGCGATCCGCTGGTGGCCAAAGAACTCTCGAACCAAACTCGCTAGAATTCAGGCCACCCCCGCGAGTACACGGGGCTCTAATATCAGGAGGCGTGCCATGAAATATCTCGCAATCATTTTTGCCGGAGCGCTGGCCGCGGGCGCGGCTGCGGCGCAAACATCCAAGGAATATTCGGCGTGCAGTGCGAAAGCGAATACGCAGATGGCGATGAACGCCTGCGCCAGCGCGGAAGCTACGCGGGAGGACAAAGAGCTGAACAGCGTCTACGTGGAAGTGTTGCTCAAGGCGTCGGGCAAACCGGAATACGCCGAAAAAGTGAAAGCCGCCGAGCGCGCCTGGGTGGCCTATCGCGACGCCTACATCGAAGCGACGTACCCCGCGAAAGACAAACAAACCGAGTACGGCTCGATGTACCCGCTGAACGTCGACCTGCTGCGCGCCAAACTGACCCAGCGTCAGACCTTGGCGCTGCGCGAACTGCTGAAGCAATACAGCGGCGGCGAAAATAATCCGAGCTGATTATTTCTGACTACTTCCGATTACTTCTGAGCTTTTTCCAACGCGGCGGTCACCTGGGTCCAGGGAATCGGGCCCTGATGCATGGCGAATACCGTTTCGACTTGCAGGTTTTCCCGCGCGACGGCCTGGGCTACTTCATGCATTAACTCCGGATCGTAGAGGCTGCCGTCGTCATTCAGCGCTAGTGTGTCGCTGGCGTAGAGCAGGTGATGCTGCGGGAAGTAGACCAGGTATTGGCGTTCGGTGGACGCGCCGCGCAGCGGATACAATTCCATGCGGTTGGCGTCGCTGCCGATTTCGATTTTGCCTGAAACGATTGTCCAGTTTGCGGTGCCCGGCGCGGTCGAGGAAACCGGCGCGCCGGAAACACCCGCGGTGCCTGACGCGGTCGAGGTGGATGCGGCGTTCGCGCCCTTTCCGTCTTTTACCATTTGCAGCGAGTCGGGATCGATAGTGTGCGGTGCGGCCATCATGCGATCCAGCAGCGGTTGATTGAGATCGAGGATGTAGACCGGTAAACCCTGGGCGACGGCGGCGCGCACGCCTCCGGTGTGCGGCCACGAATCGGAAGTGGACAGCACGGCAATGATGGGCGCGCCCGGATATTTTTTCCGCGCTTCGTCGATGACGCCCTCCGTATAGACGCCGGAAATCGGCGCTTCGAGAATCACCATTCCGTCGGGCTGCTGGATGATTGTGGAATTCCACGAGCCGGGATAGAGATCCACTCCCGGCGCGAGCGCAACGACTTTCCCCGGATGAAATGGCCGCTTCCACCCTGGCGAGGTGGCGCTGGCGCTCGCGGCTTTCGGGTCCATCGCAAAGTCCTTGTCGTCGACCGCGACATTGAATTCCACTTTCAGCGCCTGAGTCGAACTCCAGACCGTCCCGTTGCGTTCTTCGACCAGGTTGGTCGGCAACACCACGCCATGGTACAGCTCGAAATTATCGAAATAAATGCGCTGCTGCACGTCGCCCCAGAAATACCAGAAATCATGAAATTCCTGGGTGGTCTCCACCGCGTCCGGCAGATGATTGCGAGAATTCAGCAGCACCCGCACCGGAATTTTCTGCCAGGTGAAAGCCACCACGGTGTGTGGAGTTTCGCGCAAGGTCTCCAGCGCTGAAAAACGCAGATCGGACGCATCCGCAGCAGTCAGCAGCAGGCGCATCGGGCCCAGCGCCAGCATCTGCCGCGCGGCGTTCAGCGAGCCCAACGGCGCGGGATAATCGCCCTCTTTGGTATGAATCACGCCGCCATCCGGGCCGACAATCAAGATGGCTTCCGAATCGGCCTGGCCCGGGTCGGCCTCGGGCCACGTGGATTTTTCGTTAGCCAGAACGCGCTGGCCGGCAAAATCCAAAGTAATTTCGCCGCGCTCGTAGGAAGTGATGAACGGCGCCTGCCGGTAAGATTGCTCCGTCAGCAAAGTGTGGCCGATTGTTTCCAGGCGCATGGTTTTGATCTGCTGCAAGCGGCCGGGCCCGCCCATCGCGTCCAGCGCGAGGTTTACGCACTGTCGCGCGGATATGCCGGGGCAGCCCGGCATATCGAGTTGGGGCGAAGCGGCTGGTGGTGACGCCGATTGCGCACGGATCGCGGAGGGAAACGAAAACGCCACAGCGAGCGCGGCGGCGCAGACTATCGGGAACATCTTCGACATGCAATCCTCCAGGTGATGCAGAGCCGGAACCGAGACACACATCCCCAAACTGGTTTCTTGGACGCGGGAGTTGCGTTATCGATAGCGAAAAATCGCGAGCAACGGAATGCGAATAGCCGATCTTCGGCTCACCGCCGACGACCAATCAAGACACGAATCAAGCTACGGCGGCTTTTGAGCTTTGCGACGCCGCAATTTTCATCGGCGTGAGCGAGAAAGTGTTCATGCCGCCCACGATTGATGGATCCTTGCGCGCGAATTCTTCCGCCTCCGCCACATCGTTCACTTCGAGCAGGGCGATGCCGAACGCCCCGGCGGGATCGAGCACCGGCCCGTAAGCCAGCACCATTCCCGCGTCGAACGCCTGGCCCACGTACTGCACATGCTGTTTCATCAAGCCGAGTTCCTCTTCGGTCATGCCGCCCGGAAAAATCGGGCGAGGCGCGATCAGGCGCATAAATAAATGCTGTTTGGGCATTATTCCCCTCCATTTTATTTACGCGCATTGCCGGAGAAAGTTACCAGAGGGCACCCGCTTAAGGCCCTTCTTACTTGGCCTTTTGCGCGGCGATCCAGCGGTTGGTATGCGCGTCGAGCATGTCCAGCGGAAGCGTGCCGCCATCGATCATCTCGTCGTGAAACGCGCGAATATCGAACTTCGGGCCCAACTCCTTTTCGGCGCGTTCGCGCAGCTCGCGGAATTTTAGCTGGCCCAGCTTGTAGCTCAGGGCTTGCGCCGGCCACGCGATGTAACGATCGGTTTCGGATTGAATCAGCGGCTCGTCAATCGCGCCGGACTTGCGGAAAAAGTCGACGACCTGCTGGCGGGACCAATTCTTGGAATGAATTCCGGTGTCGACCACCAGCCGCACCGCGCGAAACAGTTCCGAGGAAAGCCGGCCATAGTCGGAAACCGGATCCTGGTAGAAGCCCACTTCTTTGCCGAGTTGTTCGGCGTACAGCGCCCAGCCTTCGGTATAGGCGCTGAATCCCAAGCCGTGCGTGCGGAATTTCGGCAGGCCGGTGAGCTGTTGCGCTACCGAAAGCTGCATGTGATGGCCGGGGATGCCTTCGTGGTAGGCCGTGGCTTCGTCGAGAATGGTCGTGCGATGCGCAAAATCCGAGGTGGCCACCACCACGCGGCCCGGACGCTTGCCATCCGGCGTACCGGTCTGATAGTGGGTGGCGTCGGCAGATTGGAAAGCCGGAATCGCTTCGACGGTGACCGGCGATTTCGGCAGCAGCGTGAAAAGTTCAGGCAGCTTCGGTTCCATCTGCGCGATGTAATGCCGGTAGCCGTCCAGAATCTGCTCGGCGGAGGTGGGAATGTATTTCGGATTATTTTTCAGCGACGCGCGGAACGCCGCCAGATCGGCGAAACCCTGTTTTTTGGCGATGACCGTCATCTCGGCCTGAATGCGATCGATTTCGCGCAGGCCGATCTGGTGAATTTCGTCCGCGGTCATATGCGTGGTGGTCCGGCCGTAGATGTCGTTCTGGTAGCGCTTCTCGCCGTCGGGCAGGGAAGTAACGGCCAGCGTGGTGCGGCCCTGCGGCGCGTAGTCGGTGCGCACGAAATCGGCGAACTTGCGGTAGGCCGGCAACACGTCGGTATTGATCGCGTCGGTGATTTCCTGGGTCAAACGCTTCTGATCTTCAGCGGAAATGTCGGCGGGATATTTCTTGGTGGGCAGCAGAAACGGATTGGCGTCGATGATGCCCTGGCATTGCACCGGAACTTTTTCCAGCAGGAACCGCACCGGCATCAGCTTGTCTTTCATTCCGGCGCGCAGGACGGCGGTGGTCTGATCCAGCACGCGCGGAATCTGGTGCAGGCGCGCGATGTAATCCTCGTAATGCTTCACCGAATCGAGCGGGACCGCGAGCGGCAGATCGGCCAGGTCGGTGTGGATGCCGTTCATCTGATCGACCGGCATTTCGAATTCTTTCAAATCGTAATTGGTGTTGCGCAATTCGAGCACGCGCACCAGCAAATCGTGGGAGAGCTGATCCTGTTCGGACATGCCGGTGGTGGGGATCGCGGAAAGCTTGGCTAGAAATTCGCGATTGGTTGTGTCGCGCTCGGCGAGCGCGGCCAGCGAACGTTGGGCGAGTTTGTCGTTGTAGCGATAATCGCCGAAAGCCGTGGCGCGCTCCGGCGAATAGCGCAGATCGGACTGGTAGTGATCTTCGAAAATGGCGTTCTGGGCCGCGACGCGATCGGCGACGGAGGCCGGCGTCTGGCCGGGAAGTGAAATCGACGCGACCACGGCGGCCAGTAAGGCCAGAGCAGCCAGATACAAGTATTTGTGAATGCGCATGGCGCGCAGATTATCACAGGGCCGCAAAATACGAGCGACCGGAAACGCCCCGGCGCCCGCCGTATCCTTATATATGGTCACGCTCCTGGGGTGGTAAATCCGCTCCACACATCGATTAGGGGTTTCACCCTATCGACGGGCGGAAACCGCCAAGCCATGATTTGAACCAGCAGCGGAAGTGTGTTTTATTCTCGACTCAACCAGGAGGCAATGATGGCTCGATACGGAAAAGCGGCAGCGAAAAGCGTCAAGACCGCGATGCACCGGGAAAAGCGCGGCACACTAAAATCAGGGAAAGGCGGCAAAGGTGGAACGGTCACCAGCCGCAAGCAGGCCATCGCCATCGGATTGTCTGAAGCGCGAAAGAAAGGCGCAAAAGTTCCGCGCAAGAAATCCAGTTAAGAGTGTGCTGTGCCGCCCGGCCGAGAGCTGGTTGAAAGTTCTGGAGCGAGTCCGCTCGAGGAGATTTTATGAATCTGACTCACGTGCAATCGTTCACCGCGGCCATGCAGGGCAAGAATCTGGAAGCCATGCTGACGCACATGACCGAGGACATCGTGCTGAATACGCCGCTCGCGGCGGAGCCGGTTGAGGGCAAAGCCGCCGTGCGTCAAGTGGTGGGCGAGCTGCTTGGCGTGGTGGACTCGTTCGATTTCCGCGAAATCATGCAGGGTCCGCAGCATATTTCGTCGTTTTTCGTGCTCCGGGTGGGGAAGCTCCAGCTCGACGGCATGGATTGCTGGCGCGTCAACGAAGCGGGATTGATTCAGGAGATGACCGTGCTGTGGCGGCCGCTGCCGGCGATCAACGAGGTGCAAAAAATCCTGACGCGTGCGGGGGACGGACAGTCCGCGTCGGCGTAGCTATTTTTGTACGCCAGGGAATTTCGAATCCTTTTAGCGCGTATTAATTGTGGCGGACGGCGTCGAGCGGGCTCATCCGGATCCACGGCCGCGCCGCGGCGTAACAAATCGCCAGCGCCAGAAGCATCATCGCGGCGGCGACCGGAAGCAAGACATGCAGCTCGACGGTACTGATCCGAAAGAATTGAGATTTGAATACGCTGGTCGCCGCGATACCCAGCATTAAACCGGCCGCCACTCCCGCGCCCGCAATCACCGCCGTCTGGCGCAGGAACATTTGAATCAGGTGCGCTGGCTCGGCGCCCAAAGCGACGCGAATGCCGATTTCCCTCCGGCGCTCATTCACCGAATAAAATACCGCGCCGTACAGACCGAGAATTGCCAGCAGCAGCGCGAGCACGCCCAGCGCCACCACCACCGAAAGGGTGAGCAACGGAATCAGCAAAGTAAAATGCATCACATCATCCAGGGTGAACGGCGGCAGATCGACGTGCAGATGCAGCCCGCGCAGCATTTGGGCTAGAGGTTGCTCCCACAGCCGCGGATCGCCGCTGGTGCGGGCGATGATCATTAAACCCGGCTGGTAGTGCTGGCTCAGCGCGTAATAAATTACCGGATGGGCCGCTTCGTCCAGCGAATTGTACTTGCTGTCGGCAACCACACCCACCACGGTCGCGTTGCGATCGCCGTCCTTCACATGCACTTCTTTACCGATGGCATCCTCGCCCGGCCAATACGTCTGCGCCATGGTTTGATTGATGATCAGGACTTCCGGACGCTCTTTCGAGTCGGTCGCGGCGAAAGTCCGTCCGGCGACCAGTGGAATGCCCAGGGTCTGGAAATAATTTCCGTCGACCACCGTTCCAGGAATTTGTTCGTGCTGGTGGGCGGCATCGCTCGCGCCACGAATCGCGATTTCACTGGCCGCCCAGTTCGTATCCATCAACGGAAAATCCCGTGCGAGCGTCTGCGATTCCACGCCGTACAGTTGCGCGGCACCCTGGTTCAGGGGCTCGTACAGCTTTTCCGCCTCCGCTTCGCTCAATCCGTCGGCTTGGAAATCGATCAGTGCAGCCACTAACCGCCGCGAAGAGAGTCCGGTGTTGACCTGCTGCAGATTGTGCAGGCTGCGCAAGAACATGCCGACGCCGGCGATCACCAAGGTGCATACCGCAATCTGCACGGCCACCAGCGCGTGACGCGCCAGATGTTTTCGTGTGCCACCAACCACGGCTTCGCCGCTGAGGGCGCCGGCAACATTCGGTTCTGAAGCATACAGCGCGGGCGCGAGGCCCGTGGCCAGACTGGCGGCGAGGATGACTGCGAGCGTCACCGCCAGCACCGTGCCGTCGGGCTGTAAATTCGTGGCGAAATCGAACCCGCCGAACACCGGGAGCGAGGTGCTGAAATGCGAAAAGCGCGCGAGCACCGCGACGGCCAGCGCGAAACCGATCGCCCCGCCCGCGGTGCAGAGAATCAGGCTTTCGGTCAGCAACTGGCGAATTAACCGGCCGCGGGTCGCGCCGAGCGCGGAACGAATCAGAATTTCCTGTTTACGTCCAGTGGCCAGGCCGAGCAGCAGATTCGCGACGTTCGCGCAGGCAATCAGCAAAACCAGCAGAACGATGGCAACCAGCACGCCGGAAATTAATTGGCCGGTGGAGCGCGTGTCCGGCGGAAGCACGGTGGTGGAAGCGAGCAGCGCCGTGCGATCTTTGTCCGCTGCGGGATAATCCGCAGCGAGTTGCGCGGAAAGCGCGCGCAAGTCTGCGCCGGCTAACTTCGCGGTGACGCCCGGTTGCAGTCGGCCCACCAGAAAAAACCAGCGATTGGTGCGGTCGGTCGCGGTCTGCGGCTGGTCCGGCGCCGTCGCCAGCGCGAAATTCACCATGACGTCTGCGTTGAAACCAAAAACTGTGCCGGTAAAGTTTTTCGGCGCAACGCCGACAATCGTAAACGGCTGCAGGCCCAGCATCACGGTCTGGCCCACAACGTGCGAATCCGCGCCCCAGCGTTTCCAGCAGGAATAGGTCAGCACCGCCTCCGGCGAATGCTGCTCATCGTCGCCAGCGGTAAACAGGCGCCCGAGTTGCGGCTGAATTCCCATCACCGCGAAATAATTGTCGGAGACTTGCTCGGTCGTGCCCATTTCGTCGCGGCCGCCGTGGACCAGTCGCCCTTTCGAGATGCTGGTCGGCACCGCGGCGAGACCGGAGAACGAGCGATTGTGGTCGCGATAATATTTGTAATCGGGATACGAAACGCCTTCAAATTCTGCGGTGGGCGTGGACGTATAAATCGTAACCAGCTGTTGCGGCGTTTTGGCGAAGGGCGGGCGCAGCAGGACGCCGTTGGCGACGCTCAGCCCCAGGACGCTCAGCGTCATGGCCACCGCCAGCGATAGAGTGGCGATGGCGGAGAGCTTCCAGTTTTTCGCCAGCATGCGCAGCGAATAGCGAATATCCTGCGCCGCGACTTCCAGGAAATGAACGCCGCGGGCTTCGCGGCATTCTTCTTTTACGGCGTCGGCGCCGCCAAATTCGAGGCGCGTGCGGCGCATCGCTTCGGCTCGCGGCAGGCCAGAAGCGACGTATTTCTCCACCTGCTGGTCGAAGTGATAACGCAGCTCATCATCGAGTTCGACTTCCACTGCGTCGCGCCGGAACAGAGCGCGCAACCGGGTGCGGAGATCGGCAAACATGGACGCGCCTCCTAGGTGGTGCCCAAAACCTGCGCCACCGCGGCGGTTAATTTCTTCCAGTCGCTCTTTTCGTTTTCGAGCTGGCGCCGGCCGGCCTTGGTGAGCTCGTAATATTTGGCGCGGCGATTATTTTCGGACGCGGCCCAGCGCGCCTTGATCCAGCCGCGGCGCTCCAGGCGATGCAGGGCCGGATACAACGAACCTTGCTGCACCCGCAGCACTTCGTTGGAGACCTGATGGATACGCTCGGAGATGGCCCAGCCATTTTCCGGGCTCAGGGCCAGCGTCCGCAGGATCAGGAGATCCAGCGTGCCCTGCGGCAGGTCGACTTTACGTTGGGCCATGCGCGTGCGCTCCCCGGATACTTCTACAGGAGAGAAGATACTCAAAGTCCTGTCGAAGCGCAAGGGAAAGGTGCCATCAGCCGCGGGGCGTAGCCGGCTGCACGTTTCGGAAAATATAGGAAGAAATAACTTGAGTTAGGCATTACTCCGATTTAGCATCCTGGCGACAAAATGGATCAATCGCCCCGGCCTGATTCTTCATCGCCTCCGCAATCTATATCCGATACTCCGGGCACGACAGCGCCGCAAACGGCGCCTATCGCACCTTCGCCCTGGCCCCAACCGAGCTACGGCGATTTCATGCAGTATCCCATCGTATCCGCCACCGCCGCGCTGGCCGTAGCGGTGACCCTGGCCTGGTGGGGAAAGATCGACGTCTCAATTCTTTTCGAATCGCCGCAAGTGGGCCGAGGGCAATGGTGGCGGCTGCTGACTTCAGCGTTGCCGCATATCAACATATTGCACCTGATTTTCAATCTCTCCTGGCTCTGGGTTCTGGGGACCAAGATCGAACGAATCCTGGGCCACTTGAATACTCTTTGGCTTTTCCTGATTTTGGCCATCGGATCGGGCGCGTTTGAGTATGCGTTTCTTGGTCCGGGCGTGGGGCTTTCCGGAGTCGGCTACGGATTGTTTGGCTTGTTGTGGGTTTTGTCGGCGCGCGATCCTAGGTTTGCCGGAGCGATGGACAAGTCGACGGTGAATCTTTTCGTAGGCTGGTTTTTTCTGTGCGTGGTGCTTACCGTCGCCAAAGTGTGGGCGGTGGGAAATATTGCGCACGGCTCCGGCGCGATTCTCGGGATTCTGATCGGCTTTGCGATCGCGTTGCCGCAAAGGCGCATAGTGCTGTCGCTGGCCGTCGCCGCGCTCATTCTTTTTGGCGTGTGGGGCGCAGCGTGGGGACGGCCGAAAATTAATGTTTCGAGCGTGGCCGGGCTGCAGGAAGGGCAACTCGCTTACCTGGCGCTGAAAGACGGTCAGAACGACGACGGAGTGAAGTGGTCGCTGGACGCTTTGCGCTATAGACCGAATGACGCAGGACTTTGGTACAACCTCGGAATTGGGTATGAGGGGCTCGGTAAAAGCGAGCAAGCGATTGCGGCATACGAAAAAGCTGTGGCACTGGATCCCGCCAATGCGGACTATTCGGGCGCGCTGGCGCAGATCAAGCAGGGCAAAACGCAGTAGCGACGCGGGAGCTTGGCGTCTGGGTTTGCCACACGATCTCCGAGCAACTGCCCGCCATGGCCTCACCCTCTTCTCCGAAGCACAATTTAGATTTCTTTTAGTTCACGCGGCGCACGCTGCGGAGCACTTCGTAGAAAGCCGGGACGTCCTCTCTGCGGCCGAACAGATTCGCCCTGATGTAGCCCTTGCCGCCCTTAATGGGAGACTCGCACTGCACGGAGAACCCCGAAAGACTTGGATAGCGTGCGTAGTATGTAAGGTATTCAACGCACGAAAAGTGGAATTCGCCAACTGTAAACTCGGAGGTCGAAATGTCGGTCGCGTTCATGTGACTCAGGAAGTTCATTTGTCGTTTGTCTTCGGAGTTGAGGCTCCAGGTATGAACAGCGAACGAAGCGACGGAATAGTTTGCATGTTTCTGCCAGAAAGGTGTGACGCCGAACCGGCCCAGGCCATTGCTCGCGATAAGAGCGTCGACGCTGGAGAAAAGACCGGGATTTTGATTCCTGTAAACGACCGCCCAAGCCCACGGGATCGGTACGCGGAAATCGATTAGTCTTCCGGAATATAGAACGTGTGACGCTAACGGGCTGAAGCAAAGGACCAACGCCGCACAGAGGCTGGGGAGCCAAAGCAACGATTGGAGCAGCCTCCTGAATCGTCTGGCGTAACCGGATGAGACGGGCGGTTTGGAACGCTGCCGAAGCCACTTCTTGGCGGCATAGTTGATTTTCCACTTTCTTGTTTTTCTTCGAATGGCCAGCAGGGTGCAAATCGTCAGCCCGGTGCCGCATATGAATACGAAGTTGGAATTGAGCAATTCCGTCAGTGCAACCGTGAGGAAGCTACCGGTCAATACAACACTGGCATCCATCACCGAGAACAGCATTCTTTTAAGCCGTCGCATGGGTGAGAGCCGTCAGAGGTTTTAGACACCGCTTTCCCCGCGATAGTGCGAGCGAAGGTGCATCGGAATTGGCACGGAGTATAATCGCGGCCGTATGCCCTCCACCTCGAAGCGATCCGCCTTGAAGCGATCTGGGTCGAAAACTCCCGCACGCAAGACCTCCGAACGCGTACGCAAGAATTCCGCGTCGAAGCCTACCTCCATCGATTTGGCGGATTCCATCGTCGGTGCCTGGAACACCAGCAATCGCGTCACGATTTTCTTGCTGCGTGGCCTCCCGGCGGAATTGTGGGACGCCAAAATTCCCGGAGAGCCGCGGCGCAGCATCCGAATGCTGGCCGCGCACCTGCACAATTGCCGTAGCGGCTGGCTGCGCACGCTGGGCGCCCCGCACGGGCTGCGGGTGCCGAAGCGCGTCGATCGCTACAAAGTGAAACCCAGGGAATTGACGGCGGCGCTGGAAGTGAGCGGCGCGGACATGGCCGCGCTGCTGCGATTTGGCTGCGAACACGCCGGAATCATTCCGCCGACGCCCAAATACGCGTGGCGCAACCTACCGCTCGACGTCGGCCACGTGCTCGGATATTTTGTGGGACACGAAAGCCATCATCGCGGGCAGATCGTCCTGCTGGCGCGCCAGCTCGGGCACCGCCTGCCGGCGGAAGTCACCGGCGGAATTTGGGATTGGACCAAACGCTCGAAGGAAGCCTAGAACGAGTTCTCGATCAACTATTCACCGGCCTCGAGCAGTTTCGACTAGGGCGCGAAGCTCGACGCCAAGGCGGTATCGACCAGTTATCGAGCAGTTATCGAGCCAGATACAAGTACGATGTTTTCATCGCCGGGTAGTTCAGACCGAGTCGCGCGCTCAATATTTCCAACTTTTTACGTCGGCGCCGGCGGGCGCGGTGGCCGTGATGTGCTTGGCCATTTCCGGCAAAATGCGCAACGTGACGCTGAGGTAGGCGTCGTCGGCCCAGTCCGGGCGCGTGCCGGAGAAGCAGTGCGGCGCGCCGGGGCCGTAGTCGAAGACGGCATCGGAGTGCGGGTTGCGGGTCTGCTTCAAAGTATCTTCCATCAAATGCACGGCCTTGTTCAGGAAGTAGGTGTCGGAATCGCCGACCGCGATGTGAATTTTTCCTTCGAGCTGCGGGCCGAGCTTCGACCAATCGCGATGCAGAATTGCGTTCAGATCGTAGTGCTCGCGCCAGTAATCCACCACGGATTTATCGATGTCTCCGGTGAGCTTGTTGAAGACCGCGGCGGGATAGCCGTCCGGCCCCACCGGCGAATACACCGCCTGCCAAATATCGAATTGCTCGCCGGAACGCCCGTGGGTGCCCAGCGCCAATTCGTAATGAGCGATCTGATCCATCTCGGAAATAACGTCGCCATCGCCTTTGCGCACGGCGGGAATGGGCACCGACTCGAATGGGCCGCGAATGAAATACGCGTTGGTATTTTCGTAGAGGTTGGCGGTCTGGTAGCCGTGAAAATCGATCGGGTCGGGGCAGAAGGTCCAGGTGCCGTTGAAATATTCTGGATAAAAAATCTGCGCGGCCAGCGATTCCCATCCGCCGGTAGAACCGCCGGAGGTCACGCGGGCCCAGCCCTGACCGATACCGCGATACTGTTTTTCGATCATCGGAAGTAATTCCTGGGTGATGGCGTCGCCGTAGGGACCGAGGTTTGCCGAATTCACCGCGTAGGAATCGTCGAAATACGGGTTCGCGTGATTCGGCTGGATGATCAACATTTTCGGCAGACGGCCGCTGGTCCAGTCCAGATAAAAATTGTAGGCGGTTTGCTGGCGGCGCTGGGTGCGCTCGTCGGCCTTGGGGTCGGGCGGCGTATCGCGAAAGCCGGAGCCGGCGCGGAAATGCGCGGCGAAATGATCCTGCCAAATCAATTCGGGATAATGCGCGTCGGGATGTTCATCGAATCCCGGCGGCAGCAGTACCCAGGCGCTCAGGTAGGTGTCGCGGCCCCAGAATTTCGAAAGCATTTCGCTGCGAATCGAAACGTGTTTCAGGTATTTGGTGTCGGCATCGGGCGGCGGCGCCGGCGGATTTACTTGGTCCATGACGATTTTCACCGGCGTGGCGCTGGCCGGGTCCAGATGAATTTTCGCCACGGCGGAAATGGGATTGCCGGGTTTGCTGCCCCAGTGCTGGCCTTCGCCGCGATCGGGCGGCAGCGAAACGGTGTGGCCATTCGCCAGATGAAAATCTTCGTAGACGTTGAAGGTGGCCTGCACGCGGTAATCGCCGGCGGGAAGATCGGCGAGTCGCGCGATGGGATAGCCGAAAACCGTATCGTTCAGCGTGACGGTTTGCCCGTGCGTCAGATTGGTTACATCCTGCCCGTAGATTTGTTGCGAGGTGAAGTCGTATTGGATCTGCTTGCACGGATCGCCCTCGGCTTCTTTTGAAATGCAAACCAACACTCGGCCGGTCAGCGGATATTTTAGGTCGAGCCCCGGCGCGATGGAGATTTCGATGGGTTGGCCATGCGCTGATGCAGACGCCGCAGCCGAAGCGCGCGCCGCAGATTTCGTTTGCGCCGGAGTGGAAAGAGAAGCGGCCGGGACGATCACGGCAAACACACACAAGCACATCGCAGGAATTTTCATAGGCCGCGAGAATAACAAAATCGGGAGCAGCCGCGCAGCGGTTTCTCAGCGAGGTACGCGATCTGTTCGAGTGAAATGAGGCTTAGGCGGACACCGCAGGCTTCCGGCGCATTCGGCGCCACAAACGCCACAAGCCCCAAATCAGCAGAATGAGAATGACCAGCGCGGCGATGGCCAGCGCTCCCAGCACGCGATTCTGATCCATCACCGTGAGATGTCCGGCGGTGGTGTAGAAACCGTTGAAGGCCGCGAGCGTGGCGGGCAGCGTGAGCAAGTCGTCCTTGGTCAGCTGCAAGACATGCTCGTCGGGATGATACGACGCACCCAGATCGTACAGCTGCCAATTCCGGTTCACTTCGACGTGCGTGCCGAGCACCCAGGTCACCGGGCGCGTCTTGACGAAATCGATTACGCGCGCGGCGCTGACCAGGTCCGCCGCTTTATCTTCGACCAGCAGTCGACCCGGCAAAAAGAAATCGCCGGTTAGCAGCAGTCCGGTGCGCTGGTCGTAGAAAACCACGTGCGCGCGATGATGCCCGGGCGAGGGAAGCACGTCGACCACGCGGCCGCCCAGATCGATTTGTGCCTGGCCCTCGGGCCAGGCGGCGAAACCGAAGAAGTTCTTCACGCCGTCGAGATCGAACGGCGCGACCTGCACGTTGGCGAGGCCGGCGAATTGCGGGTCTCCATCGCGATGGTCGGTATGCCCGTGGGTGTGCACCACCAGCAGGGGAAGTTTCGCGTCGCCACGCTGCGGCAACAATCCGAGCACGGTTTTCGCCACCGGCATTTTCGCCGCGTCGGCGATGGCGCCGGTATCGATCAACAGCGCTTTCTGGTCGCCGATCAGCAGGAAAAGAAAATTGCCTTCGGCACTGAGGCACAAATTCTGGCGCAGGATGAAGGTTTGCGGTTCGTATTGGTGTACCTGCAGCGGTGGCTGCGTATCCGTCTGGCAATCCGGGGCGCCCGGATTCCAATGCACGTCCATCGAGCCCGGAACAATCTGCTGCGCGCGCGTGTTCATGGCGGCGCCGGCCACGAATAGGGCGAGGGCCACGCTCGCCACGCGAGAGAGAAGCCGCAATCTGCAAACTTTCATCGATACACTCCTGTTTTTTGTGTGGCCCGTATAAATAGAAGCCCGATCATCGATATGGGGCAGCGCCAACCCTGGCTCGACACACCCGTAAACACACGACCATCGATTTATACTCGGCGCGATCAAGGCGAACCCTCGGGCGGTGCGAAATTTGCGGTTACTTTCCCGGCGGATATTTCTTGAACATTTTCACCACGGAATTCTTGACCTGCTTTTCGTCGCCGCTCTGCGAGTTGGACACGCTATCGACCGTGGCTTGGCCGCGCCAGACCAGCTTTTTCTGATTCACGTCGTAGAGGTCGACAGTCATGATGCCCAGGGTGCGCGGCGACTCAGTCGTAACCGCCTCATCGGGGAATCCCGCTCCGATGCCCCATCCTCCCCAGCCGCCCCACGCGCCCCACGGACCGCCGCCCCAACCCCAGCCGCCGAATCCGTCGCCGTCGGTGGTCGTGGTCGCGTCGATCATTTCCTGCGTGGTCAAATGATAGGCGACGTAGAGATCCGGCTTGGCGCCGGCGGCCGCGAGCGCCAGACCTTTCGCCGCGAGTTGCGCGTTCACGTCAGCCTGCACCCAGCTCACATAAATGGATTTTGCTTCCTGCGGCGTAATTTTCCAGGCGTAAGTTTTGTAGCCGGAAAACGAAGCGCCCTGCTTCCAATTGACCTTGATGGATTGGGCGAAGACCGGAGCCGCCAGGAAAATGGCGCAGAAGAATGCCAGGATTCGCAGATTTTTCATTTTGATTCACTCCTCAGGTTTCTTAGATATTTCGCATCGGGAGCACGGAACGCGACGGGCTTCCGACGTGCGCTCGATGAACTCTCGACGCGCACAACATACCACCGGCATTGCCGCTGTTGAAGCTGATTTTCCGGGCTGCATAAAAAGCGAGGGCGCTCAGGGCGCGGAGGAGACCAAAGTATCGTTGTAGGAGTGCCGCGCCCAGCCCAGATAGTGCGGGTTGGCGCGATTCGCGTCGTCGAGCGCCTGCAGCACCTGCGGCAACTCCCCGGCGTAATCCGGCGTTCGCAGGCCGATGCTCATTCTTGCCAGATGGGGCTCCGCGCCCAGGCCGTCGTAGGCCAGGTCCAGAAATTTCTTGCTGGCCGCCTGGGCTTTCTCGGCTTTTTGGGTAACGCTGTCGCCGTCATTCGCGGTGCTCACTTCGTACATCATCAAGGTGATGCGTGGCACGGAGCCAAGCAACTGGCGGCGCAGGTCCACGGTGCCTTTGAGAATTTTATTCTGGATGTCGGCGTTCACGGTGAACCGGGCCGGTTCGGCGATGGTGCGCACCGCGAGGTAGGCGTCAATCAGCCCCGGCAAAAATCTTAAATTTCCCGGACCTTTATTTTCCGGGCGCTGCTGCGGCTCGAGGTCCAGATGAATGCCGTCGAAACGCTGCGCGCGGTGGCTGCGGTTAAATTGCACAATCGTTCGCACGCGATCGAGCAGTTTTTCAAGGTGCGCGCCGCCTTCGTCGGCGTTCTCGCTGGAAAATAGCGCCTCTACGCGGATATTCGCGCGATGCAGCGCGTCGATCATCCCGGCCATCTGGTCCGCGGACATCATCTGGCCTTTTTCCGAAACCGACACGTACACTTCGGTGACGCCCTGCGCCCGGCAAAAATCGCGCAGCAGCGCCGCACCATGCGCGCCGCCCACCACCGTCGGCCCTTTCCACACCCAGAGACCATGCACCGGCGCGGCGGAGTCCGCGCGCGCGTGGAAGCTGGGAAGCGGCGGTGCGCCCCAAGCCATGAAACTAAATATCAACAATAAGATAACGTGTTTGCGCACGCCGCCACCTGGATTACGCGGATCATAGCACTTCGCAGCCTGGGCCTGGCGCAGGGTCAGCTGGGCTAAGGCTTTCAGCGCGGATTACTGCACAGAAACAGAATTGCCGGGCCATGGGATTTAATCGGGCTGCTGCGTGACGGTCAGCGTGAAAAGCTGCGTGTGGGTTGGACCGTTGGCGGTTGAGGCCGTCACGGTTACGACGTAGCTAACCGTGTTGGGCGGCGGCGGTAGTTTCGGACCGACCTGGCCGGCGCAGCTGGCGGTAACGAGCATGGCAGCGAGGATTGCGAGCGTGGCGCAGCCGCGCGCCAGGCGTTTTTGTTTTTGCGCGAATCCAAAGATGCCGAACATTCCGATGAATGCGAGGATTGCGGCCGACCACGCCATGTCTTGCGTTCGCGCCGGCTGCCACGGCGCTTGGATGCCTGGAGGCGCGAAGCTCAGGCCCGCTGCGTGCGAAACCGCGTCGGACGTAGCATGAACTGCTACCTGCAGCATGGTGGAAACGGCGCTGCCGGACGGCGTGAGGCTTTGCGGGTTGAAAGCGCATTCCGCGCCGGCGGGCAGACCGGCGCAAGAGAAAGTTACCATCTGCTTGAATCCGTTTTCGGGCGTAACCGTCAACGAAAGGCTGGCCTCGCTGCCAGCGGCGACGGTCAATACGGAACTGCTCATGGCCAGCGAGAAGTCGCCGGTCGCGGCCGCGGCGACGGTCACCGTGGTCGCGCCGGACGTCGACGCGGAATAATTCGCGTCGCCGGAGTACGACGCAGTGATCGAATGCGTTCCGGCCGTGAGCGAGGTGGTGGTAAACTGCGCCGCGCCCACCGTGAGCGTGACCATGCCGATTTGCGCACCGCTATCGAGAAACGAAATGGTGCCGGTCGGCGTGCCGGAGCCGGACGCCGGCGCGACGCGCGCGGAGAAGGTGACGCCCGCGCCTGCCGTAATCTGCGGCGCCGACGCCGAATCCGAAGTGGTGGTGCCGATTTTCGCGGCCGCCATAACCACGATGGTCACCGTCGCGGAAAGCGACGACGCGAAATTCGCGTCGCCGGAATAGCTCACGGTGATCGTGTGCGTTCCCACCGCGAGCGCGGTGGTGCTGAACGAACCGGCACCGGCGACGAGCGTCGCGGTGCCGATCTGCGAGCCAGCGTCGCGGAACGAAAGCGTACCCGTGGGCGTGCCGCTGCCGGAACTAGGCGCAACCGTTATATTCAGCGTTAATGTTTGCCCGGTGGTGAGCTGCGTCGCCGACGGCATCACGATCGTGGTCGTCGCCGTTTTCGCGGGCGCGGAAACCGTAACCGTCACCGCACTCGATACCGACGCCGCAAAATTCGTGTCGCCGCCATACGAAGCGGTAATGCTGTGCGAGCCGCTGGCCAGCGCCGCAGTCATCAGCGTGGCAATCTCCGACGCGAGATTCGCGGTGCCAATGGAATTGGCGCCGTCCTTGAATGTGACGGTTCCGGTCGGAGTGCCGGAACCGGATTGCGGCGCGACCGTCGCAGTGAACGTCACACTTTGTCCGGTGGTGACCTGCAGGGACGAAGCCGCCACTGAAGTCGTCGAAGCGGCCAGCGTGGCCGACGCCGGCGTGAAAACAAAAACCGTCGCGGAGTACGCCGGAAAAGTGTAGGAAACGGAATTCGAGGCCACCGAAACGGGCGTCCCAGTAATGATCTGCGCCAGGTTGGCGTTGCTGTAGGTGAAGACCGCGGCGCTCGAATTGGAATTGAAATTCGCCAGCGACAGGGAAGTCTGAATGGCGCTGGTGGTTTTGTTGATGGCCACGACGGTCAACGCGCCGTCCGCGGAACGCAACGCGCCGTACACTGAAAGCTGGCCCTGATCCGTGCTGGTCGAATTCACCGAAGTGTCGCCGAACTGCCCGCCGTTGCCGTCGAAATTGCGAAAGATGCGGAAGCTGTAAGCCAGCGGAGCAGTAGGCTGCGGCACGTTCCACATATTCGCGAAGTCCAAGCCCTGCACGCCGTAAATTCCCAGCACATCGGTTTCGGTGAGCATGTCCACCAGCGGATTGGTGCCCATGGCGAAACTGTATTCGGAAATCGAAAGCTTGGTGCCGGGGTAGTAGGTCTGAATCCAGCTGCGGAAACGCGGCAGCAGATTCATCGGCCCGTCGAAATAATATTGTTCGACCCAGGTGCCGGAATTGTAGGTGGGATCCCACAGCGAACGCGTGTCGGCCAGCTCCAGCGCGTCGGTGGAGCCGCCGCCATAATAATGTTCGTCGAAATAATCCAGGATGCGCTGGTTGTTCGCCGCGTCGTAAGCGGCCATCTGCTGCAAATAATATTGTCCGGCGTACAAATTATTCTGCTTCGAAGGAGTTCCGATCCAGCCGCCCAGGGTGAAATCCACCGGGCCAAAAACTTTCGCCGAGGGATCGGTCTGCTTGATCATCGCCGCATACTGCTGGCCCAGGCTGATGATCGTGTCGTAATCGGGCTGCACCGGTTCCACGTCGCGATGCGTGTTGCTCCAGCCGCCGGGCTCGTTGTCCAGCTGGTAGTAGGGCACGCCGCCATTCGTGGCGGTCCCGAAAGTGGTGATCAGGTGCTGCACCCAGCCCTGCTGCAGCGCCACGGTGTTGTCGATGTGATTGGCGTAAACGTTGGTGTCGAGCAGTTGGGTACCGTTGGTGGCGATGCTGTTTCCGCAATTGTCGCCGTTGGGGTGGACGTAGGGATTCGTCGATTGCTGCGCGCCATACACCGAAACCGGAAAGCTGCAGCTCCACGCCGCGGATTTATTGACCCACGGAATAATCGGAATGGTCAGCAGGGTGTGCGCGTTCGACGCCGTCTTGTACGTATTGACCATCAAGTCGGCGGACGCGCTGGGAACCGCGGTGGCTTCGCCGTTGCCGCCCATGAAATACCAGTCAAAACCGGCGTTACTCGAATCGACCTGCCAGTTGTAGCGCGTGGTGCCGTCGCCGCCCCAGCGAATATTCGGAACTTGAATTTCCTTGGCGAACGTCGCGTCGAGCCCGTAGTTCGCGATGCCGTAAATATCGGGGTTGATCGGATGCGGATTACCGGTCGCGTCTACCGTGAGAGTTGGCGTCGTAGCCTGCGCGTCAACGCGCGGGGCCGTAATCAGCGCCATCGCCGAAAACAAAACCAGCGTGGCCACAATATGGCAGCAGGCGGCGCGAATCGTGCTGCGGTGCATGAAGCGCTCCCAAGGACGCAAGTTCGAGGAATTATCGGATGGTAGAAATTAGCGGCTCTGCAAGGTGCGGACAATAGTACGCAGGGACAGCTCGGTACAGGCAAAAGGCGCAAACGTGCCGCTCGCGCTTCAGAAAGTCCAAACCTCCAAACCCCCACCCTTCCAAGAGCGGGAAGGATGGGTCACCCGCAAAACCACAATGCCACACCGCAGAATTTGATTTTTGAATTTGCCCTGAGTTTGAGGGTGGCCCATCCTTCGCGCCTTTCTGCGAAGGATGGGGATTTTCCATATGCAACATGGGCACGGAGGAAGTGTTCACCTTCGAGTGTAGTTCTTGACATATAATGCGCAGCATTATATCCTCCACATATGATAAAGTCGTTTCGAGATCAGGACACGAAACGACTCTTCAACGAGGAACGCGTGCGGCGGTGGACGGCGATCGAGACGGTGGCGTTACGCAAGCTGGTCATGCTAAACGCAGCGCGGCGGATTGCGGACCTGAAAATACCGCCGAATAACAGGCTCGAAAAATTAAAGGGTGACCGGTTGGGTCAATATGCGATCCGAGTTAATGATAAATATCGAATCTGCTTCATCTTTCGTGAAGGCGACGCATACGACGTTGAACTGGTGGATTACCATTAGGAGGATTCGATGCCAAAGCTAAAACCAGTCCATCCCGGCGAGATATTGCGAGAGGAATTTATAATTCCTTTCAATCTCAATGCCAATAGTCTCGCCCTGGCTTTGCGCGTGGCGCCTCCGGCCGTTTATGAAATCGTAAAAGAGGAACGCGGCATCTCTTCTGAAATGGCTTTGCGGCTGGGGCGTTACTTCGGAACGACGGCCGACTTCTGGGTAAATCTTCAATCTCACTACGAACTATCCATTTCGAGGCAGCGCGCCGAAGAGAAAATCATTCAAGAGATCCAACCCCTGACGACGGGTGCCTAATCGCCGTTACTTGTAGTGTCGATCACTTCACGCAGGCGGCCGGTGGTTACGTCGTAGACGAAGCCGCGGGTCACCACGCTTTTCGGGATCCATGGATGGGTGCGGAGTTTCTGCAGCTGGTGCCGTACATTCTCCTCGATGTTCTGGAAGGCGTGGAAAAAGGCCGGTGCGATCGCCGCGGTTCCGGAGCGGTTCTGAATCCGCGTGCGCAATTCCTGCTCGGTGGTGTGCGTCAGCCCGCAATCGGTGTGATTGATGACCATGAATTCCTCGGTGCCCAGCAAATAATGGGAGATCAGCAGGGAACGCAGCGAATCGTCGGTGACGATGCCGCCGGCATTGCGGATGATGTGCGCATCGGCCGCCTTCAATCCCAGCGTCAGGATCGACAGCCGCGTGTCCATGCAGGTCAGCACCGCGAGCTTGCGCTCCGGCCGCGGCGTCAGCTTGCGCAGCTCGTGGGTCTGCGCGTATTTCTCGTTGGCGATCAATACTTCGTCAATCACGCTCATGGCTCGACAGTGTAACCTCCCCGCCGCATACGGCAAAACACTTAGCCCTGCGGTACAGGAGAAAGGACAACTCAACGCGGCGCACAAATATCGATAAATTTATTTGTATCTCGCGGCGATTTGGGCCAAATTGAATCGCAGATCGAAGGCGCGCTCCCCAGCCCGCTTCGTCGTAGTTTCGCTCCGCGCCTGCTTACCTCGCAGAACCGGCTCAACTCTTCGGAACAGGAGTTTCTGATGAAGACTCTCAAAGTAATCTGTCTCGCCGCCCTCTTTTCGGTCGTGACGTCCTTTGCGGCTCAGGCTCAAGCGATTTTGGTGGACGCCGACAAAGTCAATTGTCCGACGGCGACCTTCTCGGCGATTCAGCCGGCCATTGATTCGGCCAGCCCCGGCGAAACCGTAAGGGTGTGCAAAGGCGTGTATCACGAGCAGCTGATCATTTCGAAATCCATCAGCGTCCTTGGCGACCCCGGCGCGGAATTAATTCCCACGGCGATGACCGCCAACGCCACCGGCGCGACCGTGGCGGACCAGATCGCCGCGGCCATCGTGGTAAAAAATACGACGGCTGCGATTGTCGGTGGGTTTTACATCGACGGATCCAGCAATGGAATCCTGGCGTGTGCGCCGCGGTTGATCGGCATCCTGGTGCAGGATGCTTCGGCGACCATCCGGAATAATGCCGTGCGCCATTTCCGTTTGGCTCCGACGTTTCCCGGATGCCAGAGCGGCAACGGCATCGAAGTGGAAACCACCTCCGGCGGATCGTCGGACGTGGTGTTGAATTCCAACAGTGTCGACGACTACCAGAAAAACGGAATCACCGCGAATGAAACCGGCTCGAACGTCACCATCCGGTCGAATTTCGTCTCGGGAATTGGGCCCACCACCGGCGCGGCGCAGAACGGAATCCAGATCGGTTTCGGCGCCACGGGCTTGATCGAGTCGAATACCGTGGCAAATAATGTGTGGTTTCCATGCGTTTCGGTTGCGGATTGCACCGCGACTGGCACCGGCATTCTGATCTTTGGCTCCAATAATATTCGTGTGCTGCAGAATAACGTGGGCACGAATCAGGTGGGCATCTTCACTAACGGTGCGAACACGGTGATCTACGGGAACAGCATTTTCAATTCGCTGGTTCTCGATGGCATAGCCATTGCTTCGAATCGCAACAAAATACTATCGAACGAAATTGCGCAGAGCGACGAGGCCGGGGTGGACGTTCAGGGCAACTTCAACGACATCATCGCCAACGATTTTCTGGGCGCGGAGTTCGGCATCCTGATCGAACCGGGTTCCACCAACACCCTCCGCACCCTGAACACGTTCCACGCCACGCTAACCAGCGTGCTGGACGCCTCAGCTACACCAGCTGTGGCGATGATGGATGATGCTGGCGCGAGAATGGCGGCGCCCAAAGCCGCGAGCTCCCCGAGCGTGCCAAAAATAAACATAGCCCAGCGCGTTTCGCCGTCCCGCTAAGCGGAATCTAGAAATTTAGGGCGGGCCCCATGATATCTTCCGTGCTGGGTTGCTGGCACTAGTGCGTCCTTCGCCCGGAATTCACGTGACCAAACCAAAGACACTTGAAGATTTTCCTCATTTTGCGGCCACCGCCGTGACCCGCGGCGTCCCGGGTACCGGCGGCTTTGTCCGATTCGAATATGCCGGAAAGTTTGACCGAGGCGTTCGCGAAACCCCGCCCGATTGGTTTTATCTCCTGTTCGGCGAGCGTGAAGCCGTCTGTGTCACGCTGCAATCGCTCGATGATAGTCTCTCGGCCGTTCTTACTTGTGACGAGAAAGACGGACCGGGTTTGGTGGGGAAGTCCGCCGCTTATCTGTGGAGTCGCTGGTCACCTCATCAGGTTTGGATGGTCGCTGAGCCCCTGTGGATCTGGGAAAGAAAAACATTCGAAGCATTGGATGCCGTTGCGGAGGGCTTCAAATCGAAAGATGTGTCGATCGTGGACGGGCGCGAAGTTAAGTCCTGGACGAAATTGCAGGCAGTCCGCGGCGACGATCGTTCATCTCGCTACTATCCAGCCAGCGATCAAGCCGCACCACCGAATGCAACGACTCGAATCGTTTCAGGTGGCTGGGACCATGAGCATTGTGAGTTGTGCCGTGCGCACATCGATGCGGGAAACGTCGGCTATTGCGATCTCAGCGAGCACTGGGTATGCGAGGCGTGCCACGCGCGATACGTCGTGCCGCACGATCTCGCGTTCGTAGACGAACTCTAAGGCGGTTCGACAAGCGCGCCGGTCAGGCGCCTGTTCTGTTCGCGGCGGCTTCCACTTTTTCCGGAACGAAGTAAAACAATGTAGGGCCGAAGATCAGCGCGAACGCGAAATACGGATGAATGTACGCCGCGGGAACGGCGAACGTGTACAGCACCAGCGCCCAGCGGTTGCGGCGCTTGATGGTGCGCGCCATCGCGCGCAATTTTGGGTCATCGCCGAAATCACTGACCGCAATGCCTTGCAAGAAGTGGAACGAGATCGTGATCAGCACAAATTCCAATGCGTACAGGGCGGTGGTGAAAGAATTCAGGCGATTCTCAGCCAGGAAGGCGGTCAGGAAAGGAATGAGTGATACGAAAAACAGAAACAACAGATTGGTCCAGATGATCGACGGGCGCGCGCGTTCGACGTAACGCAGCAAGTGATGATGATTGACCCACACCACGCCCACCAGAACATAGCTGATCGCGTAGCTCAGAAACGTGGGCCACAATTCGCGCAGAGCCGCGAACGATGCGTCGTGCGGCGGTTTTAGCTCCAGCACCATGATGGTGATGATCACCGCGATCACGCCGTCAGAAAACGCCGCCAACCGTTCCGGTGTGGGATCTTTTACTTCCATTTCAGTGCCAGCCGCCCATGAGATTTGGTGCGCCATAATATTACAAAAAACCAATTCGCACCGACGCCTGCTCCTAATTTCTTGACTCTTGCCGCGCAAGGTCTATAGTCGCGCCAACCACATCTTTGGGAGCTATTCCGGGGGAAGCCAACTCTCGCTCGTCCCTCCCATTCTTGTGATTCGGTCTACGGCTCGATCGTTTCACGGTTCCCGCGTAATCCAACTCAATTCGAATTGAAAAAAGGAGACGTTCAAACGTGTTCAGAAAACTCGCGCTCGCGTTCAGCTTGCTCGTTCTTGCTCTAGGAATTTCGGCCACCGCCCTTCGCGCCCAATCCACATCGGAAGTGAAAGAAAAACCGGCGATGTACACCTATGCCAGCATCTGGACCATCCCGCGCGCACAATGGGGCGAAATGGCAAAGTCCGACGCCGCGGATACGGACACCATGGCCAAAGCGCTGGCCAGCGGCACGATTGTCGCCTACGGCCACGACACTGCCCTGGTGCACACCGCCGACGGCCCGACCCACGACGAGTTCTGGTCGTCCATGTCCATGGCCGGCCTGCTCAGCCTGCTCGACCAGTTCTACAAAAACGGCAGCGCCGCCAGCCCGGTTTTGAGCTCCGCGACCAAGCATTACGACGAAATTCTGGTCAGCCGCTATTACAACTGGACTCCGGGATCGTGCAAGGGCTGCTACACCCACGGGGCATTCTACAAATTGAAAGCCGATGCGCCCAACGACGGGGTGGAAACGCTCAGCAAGAATCTGTTCGTGCCACTTTTTGAAAAGTTGCTCGCCGCGGGCGCCATCAAGGAATACGAAATCGACACCCAGGCCATCCACACCAGCGCGCCCGGCTCGTTCGCCGTTTTTTACATCACGCCGAATGCTGAGGGCTTGGACAAAGTAGACGACGCCATCACCGACGTCGTAAAGAACAATCCGCTGATCAGCCCGGCGGTCGGGTCGATCCTCGATTCCACCGGGCATCGTGACGAACTGACCCGGACCGACGCCACCTACAAATAGCCGCCGATTTTCGCGACGGCGCAAACCCGCGGGCGGCGAGTGATCAATTCGCCGCCCGCGTTTTTTGTTTTTAGGATCTAAAGATTTTGAGGGTGCCCATCCTTCCCGCTCTTGGAAGGGCGGGAGAATTCACGGCGACGCAGCAGGGAATCGCGATGTTCACTGAATACTCCGACATCCTCGACAAAATTCCGGAAGCGCCGCAGTGGTTGGCGGAGATCGCCTGCTTCGGCTGCCTGACTATCTACAAACTGGCCTGTTCCAGCCTCGATTTCGAAGCGCACGAACGCATCGGTTTGCCCATGGCCGATGCGATTCGCCGCGGCGATCTGCAACTTTGCGATCCTCCCAATCCCGGTTGCTGCCGCGACGGCCCCTCCACCGGCTGCTACAACCTGAAAATCCTGCAGTATTGGTGCCGCCGTAACGACGGCCGCAACTGGACCCGCGACCCAACCTCGAGATCGATCTACCGAAAACAAAACCTGGCGCGGCGCACCGCAGACCTAGCCCGAAACTTCTACAGCGAAACTTTCGCGGTCGACGCGAACGCCGGCGACAATCCTCCTCACGCAGCGTCGCCCTTTACGCCGATAACCATTAGAGTGATGTCATCCCGTTGCGAGCCGCCGCCGGTAAAGGTTGCAACTTCGTCCAGAATACAGCGAATGATTTTCTCTGGTTTGCGGTCACGGCAGGTGCGCAACAGATTTTCCAGCCGGCGATAGCCCCACAATTCGCCCTGCGCGTTTTCGGCCTCGGTGATTCCGTCGGTGTAGGCGACCAGCGCGTCGCCGACCTCCAGCTGAATTTCGTCGGCGACAAATTTCGAGCCCTTCAGCATACCGATGGGATTGCCGCCCGGCTTCAGGCGGAAAAGTTTGCACTGGCCATCCCTCCAGCGCAGCACCAGCGGGGAATTGTGCCCGGCGTTCACGTAGCGCAGCAGCCGCGTGATGGTGTCGTACTCGGCATAAAACAACGACGCGTAAAGATGGTCCGGCGACGCGGCGTACACCAATCGATCCACGTCGCTGATCAGCCCGGCCAGATCCGAATGCGCGTGCAGCGCTTGCGAACGCAGCGACGCCTGCAAGCTGGCCATCAACAGTGCCGCGCCGATTCCTTTTCCGGAGACGTCGCCAATCGCCAGCCCCCAGCGGTCGCCCCACAATTGCAGAAAATCGTAGTAGTCGCCGCCGATACTTTGCGCCGGCTTGTAATAGGTTTTGCAGCTCAGACCCGGAATCGAAAGTGTCGGCGGGAAAAAAGCCTCCTGCACGTCCTTCGCGTTTTCCAGGTCGCGGCGCATGGCGCTGCGGATTCCGGTCGAATCCGAATCCGACTTCTTGATAAATTCCAGCAAGGTCTCGACGTGATTGCGCAGCAGCAATCCGGCTTCGCGGCCCTGGCCGCGGTGCAGCGCATCGACAATCGGCTGGTGCGACTCCACCACTTCCGGAAGTTCCTTGGAGACTTTTTCGATGGCGCCGCGGATGCGCAGGTCGACCGCCAGGCTGCGCCACACGCGCAGCAACACTTCGTTTCCGGACGCGAGCAAAATCGTGCGATGAAAAGCGACGTCGTGCTCCACCAACGAATCCAGATCGCGGCGGCGAAACGCCACGCGCATCGCATCCAAATGCCGCTGCAATTCCGCGGTGTTGCCTTTCAGCGCCTGAGTCGCGGCGCGCCCGCCCACTTCTTCCAGAGCCGCGCGAATTTCGTAAGCCTCGAGCATTTCTTTAGGCTTGGGCGAATGAAACACAGCGCGGAACCGGCCGGCCAGCGTCACCAGCCCCAGAGTTTCGAAATCGGCGAGGACGTTCAGGACCGAATCCCGGTCCAGTTTGTAATTTGTTTCGAGTTCGGAAAGTTGCACGGATTGCCCGGGCCGGTAGCGGCCGTTGAAAAGTTCGCGGATCAATCGGGTCCGTGCCAGCGCATGGCCCGGTCCTTTGCTAAAAACTGCGGGGTTCACTTCTTTTCGGTGGTAAGTCGCCAAATCCATTCACATTCTCCTCAGATTTTGTCCCCGGGGCTGCGAACTGCAGGCCCATCGCATACGATACAAAATCCAGAGGATTTAGGTGTGACCGGGGCGTGGCGTTTCCGTTGATTCTTTGTGCCTAACGGGCTCCGCGCAGCATCTCAAGGGTCTACCGCCAGAGGGCTCTTGCTCCGGCGTAGCTAGGCATTATGTATTCGACAGAAAACAGTAGTTTTACGCCGTCGGCCCCTGGTCCACCCGCAGCTGGCCCCAAGGTGAAATCCTTCGGTCCCTTCCGGCTCGACGCCGCGAATCATTCCCTGCGGCGAGGCCCGGAACGGCTGTCGATCACGCCCAAGTCGTTCGACGTCTTGCGCTATCTGGTTGAAAACGCAGGCCGGCTGGTCAGCCAGAACGAATTGCTCGAGGCGTTGTGGCAGGAGACGTACGTAAACCCCGAAGTCCTAAGGAAATACATCCTGGAGATCCGTAAGGCGCTCGGCGATCGCGCCAGCCATCCTTTATATATCGAGACCCAGACCAAGCGCGGCTACCGCTTTGTGGCCCCGGTGACCGACGTCGACGCCGCGGAGCCCGGACACCCAGCCGCGTCAGCAACGGAACAAAACGCCGCGAGCGATCCGTTTACGCTGCGATCCGAAGATTTTCGGCGATTGAATCCGCAAGCGAAGCTGGCGATTCCGCTCGCGCTGGCGTTGATCCTGGTGCTGGCTGCGTCCGCGTATTTCTGGCGTGCGCGAACGCGAGCCCATGCCCGGCAACTGAGCGCCGCGTCGATCGCCGTGTTGCCTTTCGCCGATTTGAGCCCGGACCACGATCAGGAATATTTCGCCGACGGATTGTCCGAGCAACTGATCAACAGCCTGACCAAAGCGCCGGGCCTGAAAGTCGTGGGGCGTTCCTCGGCGTTTCAGTTCAAAGGACAAAACGAAGACGTGCGCGGCGTGGGGCAGAAGCTGGGCGTCGCCAACGTGCTGGAAGGCAGTGTGCGCGAAGAAGGGAATCGCGTGCGCATTACCGCGGCGCTGATCAAAGTGGACGATGGCTTTCAGCTTTGGTCGGAAAGTTACGATCGCGAAATTAACGACATCTTCGAAGCGCAGGACGAAATCGCGCGCGACGTTACCGCCGCTCTGCAGGTGAAGCTGCTCAGTCCCACGGCCTCTGGAAATTCCGCCGCGTCGCAGAATACGAATCCCGAAGCGTATCAGGCGTATTTGCAGGGCCAGTATTTCGTGGCCCGCGGACAAAATAAAGACGATCTGGAAAAAGCGTTGGCCTACGCCAATCAGGCCGTCAAACTCGACGCGAATTTTGCGCCGGCCTGGGCCCAGCGTTCTTCCGTGTTGCAAACCAGGGCCACCGTTGCGCTCATCGAACCCGACGAGGGATTTCGCGAGGCGCGTGAGAGCGCCCAAAAAGCCATCGCGCTCGATCCCAATTTGCCCGCCGGCTACTTGACGTTGGGTTTGATTCAGACCAATCACGACTGGGATTGGGACGGCGCGAACGCTTCCTTCAACAAAGCCGCGAGTCTGGCGCCGGGCAACGCGGACGTGGCCGGGAATCAAGCCTATCTCGCGCGAGACATGGGCCGTCTCGACGACGCTATCGGGCTGTACCAGCGCGCCGTCGCCGGGGATCCGCTGCGCGCCAATTTTCATCTGGCGCTGGGCTACGTGCTGTATTCCGTCGGCCGCTATGACGAAGCGCTGGCCGCGCTCGACCGCGCCGAAGAATTGAACCCCAATCTTTCGTCGCTGCATTTGACCCGCGCGAAAATTTTCATGTTTCAGGACCGACCGCAGGAAGCTTTGGCGGAAGTGGAAAAAGAAACCGGCGAGTGGGAGAAATTTTCAGGCCAGGCGCTGGTGTACGCGCATCTCGGCCAGCGCGCCGAATCAGATCAGGCCCTGAAAAATCTAATCGCCACGCACCAAAACGATTGCGCCTATCAGGTGGCCGAGGCCTACGCCTATCGCGGCGAAACCGACTCGGCGTTTCAGTGGCTCGACCGCGCCATTCGCCAGCATGACCCCGGCTCCCCAGAATTAAAAACCGGCCCGCTGGTGCAAAGCCTCCGCCAGGACCCGCGTTACGACGAAGAATTGAAAAAAATAGGCTTGACGCGCTGACCCGCCGCGCATTTCATTCGCCGTTGAATTTCCGGGGCCCATCCTTCCAAAGGCGGGAAGGATGGGCCACCCTCAAAACCAAAGGCGCGTGCTACATCATTGAGCCGGATTGGGCGGAAGTGGAACCGGCGAAAGCGGCGGGGAAGGCATCGGCCACAGAAGATCTGCCAGCGGCGGGTAGCGTGGAGCGAAAAAATAAATGGAGTAGGCTGGGAAAAACACCATCGCCGGGACATAGATCAGCGAAACGATGGCCACCAGAAGGGCCAGCAGCCACACCGCCGCCATCACCGCGGCCGCAATGGTGAAAACGTTCCACGACAAACCCGCGGCTTTGCCGCCCAGCACCGCAACAAGTCCGAATCCGCCGACGGGGATCAGCACCAGCAACAGGACCACGAACGTGATGATGCCGAAAATGATGGAGGCCGCGATGGCCAGGACCAGTTTCATTCCAATGTATCCGGCGTAGCCAACTTTTTCCTGCTGCACGCGCGTCAGTAGCCGCCGCCAGCCCTCCATCGCGCCGATATTTTCGAGGGCCATCTGCGGCACTACAAAATCCTTGGTCATTACGCGGATTACCGCCACCACGGCGATGATCAAAAAGAGCAGCAGGAAAACCGCGGCGCCCGCCAGCACCAGTCCCAGAATATGTTCGCGCGGAAATTTGAACCAGCCCAGCCGCCAGATCAATAACGCCGGAACGAGGAGCAGCACCACCACGCCGGCCGTGGTCAGCAGGGAAAAGACCAACTGCCACCAGAACAAACGTAGGCCGATCGTGCGGCGCCGCGTCCATCCGCGCCGGATGTGGCACTCGCGCGCGATCACGCTATCGAACAGAATAAAGCGCATCACGCTGCTGATGTAAGTGAACAGCACAATGACCGCAAACCCAACCAGCAGGACGATTGCGAGGCTGGCCGCGAACATCAGCGGATGTTCGCCGATCCACGGTGGCCCCGCCGCCAGAAACGCCTGCGACGAGCCGTGCCGCACCTGGCCGCCATGGCCCGCCGGCATATTGAAATTAACGCCGCTGCATCCGCCGGAACTCATTTCTCCGGCCAGCACGCCGACGAACGCCAGCCGCATCCACTGCCCGAAGTGGAAGCGATGAAATACCTGGTTCTTGGTGTGCTCGATGGCGGGATGAATCGCTTCCGACGCGGAACGTGGCGGCAACTTCGCACCTCACGGAGTACCTGCGCGGCTCAATGTAATGCAAAAACGCCAGCGTGGCGAGCAGTGCTTCGTGCCGCAGTGGTACGCGGCGCGCTGCGTGGTGTCTAGTGTTCCGGCGTGGCAGTGCGGCGGCGCAGTTCGTCTTCGAAGTTGACTAGGAAGGTGGCTTTCACGGTTTCCGGGGTGCTACCGGGGATGGTGGAGCGGACCAGCGCCACGACCGTTTTGCCGTCTGCCGAGATGTCGAAATTCGGATCGCCGGTGGGAGCGACAAGGCGGCGTTCCGACCAGAGGCGCGGCTTGCCGGCTACGAAAGAATCGCCGCTGGCGGTGTACGGCACCGTCATGATCTGGTCGTCCAGATTTTCGAAAAACAGAGTCTTGCCATCGCGCGTCCAGCTGGGCCGCGTGCCGCCGCCGGTGGAGACCTGCCATTTTCCGCCGGCCTGTGAATGGAACGGGCGAACATAGACTTCGCGGGTGGACGATTCGTCGGAGCAATAGGCGATCCATTTTCCGTCCGGCGAAATCGCGGGCTGCACTTCATTCGCGGGAGTGCCAACTAACAATTCCGGTTTGCCGGCTTTGGGGTGATCGGGATCCGCGAGATCGAGCGGCAGCAAATAAATGTCCGAATTGGTTTGCGAGCCGGTGTGGTACGCGAGATATTTGCCGTCGGGCGAAAACGACCGCGGCGTCACCAGCGTCTTCGCCTCCAACAGGGTTTGCGCGCCGCCCGCGCCGTCGCTGCGAATCCACATCAGCGATTGCGTGTCGCCCACGATCTGCTGAAAGACGATGTGCTTTCCATCGGGTGTCCAAACCGGGTTGTAGCTGAGCTGTCCGGTGAAAGTGAGGCGGGTGAGCGCGTCGTCTTGAAAATCGTACACGTAAATGTCGAGGCCGCGCGATTCGAGTCCCAGGGCCAGGCGTTTCCCGTCAGGCGAAAAGCGCGGCGTGAAGTAGGTCTGCGGCTTGGCGATTTGGGTTTGCGTTTTGTTGGAACCAAATCCAAAAACCGGCGGCCCGGTGGGACCATCCCAACCGACCATCGACCAGATATCGGGCGAGGCCTTTCCGCTTTGATAGAAGAACACGCCATTTTCGGAAAAATCGAACTGCCCGGCACCGGAACTCTCCAGACTCGCGACGTCCTCCAGAACCGGAACCGGACTGCCCAGCGGCTTCAGCGCGTTGAGATCGCGGATGGGCGGCGTGGCCCCGGCCATCGGTTCGGCGAAAAGAACTCCGCCGTGGATGTAGAGCAGAAATCCGCCGGGAGTGATGCGCCCGAAATACCCGCCCGTCTGCAGAATTTTGCGCTGGCCGGTTTTCAGATCGACGGCCTCCACGTTGGCATTTTCGTAGCCGCTCAGATTGCCGCTGGAGGTGAACACCGCAACTCTTCCGCCGGGCAGCGTCTGCGGCCAGCGATGCGTCGATTCTCCGGCGCTCAATTTGGTCAGCGACTCCGGCGGCGAGCCGCCATCCGCGGGAACGCGGTATAGACCGGTGGTGTTGATCAGCGAGGCGACGATCGTTCCGTCGTCACTCCAGCTGGCCCCGCGCGCGTTGGAGGCCTCCGCGAGAGCTACCGGCGCGCCGCCGTTCGCCGATATTTTTTTCAGCTTGGTATCGGCGAAGAATCCCAACCACTGGCCATCGGGAGAGAAAAAGGGATCGTGGCCGCCCTCGGTTCCGGCAATCGCGACACCCGAAGCTTTGTCCATCATGCGCATGGCCAGCATTCGTGGGCCGTTCGGCCCGCGAACGGTGTAGACGATGCGGTCGCCGTTGGGTGAAATCGCGCCGAAAGTGGAAGCGTAGACGGTGTCGATCACGCCAGTGCCCAGGTCGGTTTGGAAGCGCATCAGCGGAAGAGGTTGCGCGTTGGACGAGGCGCGGTAGGCGCGCCAGGCGGAAAACGACGCGAAGGCCGCGATGAGGAACAAGCCGCCGGCGATAGCCCAGGGCAGCCAGCGCGCGGCTTTCACTTCGGTCGCGCCCGCTGCGCCGGAGAGGGAAGCGGAGTTTGGTGACCATGTCGCGTGCGCGCCCTCTTCCAGCGCGATGCGCACGTCGCCAATCGCTTGCCAGCGTTTGCGCGCATCCTTGCGCAGGCAGCGTTCCACCACGTAGCGCGCCTGCACCGGCAGCGCGCTCAGGTCCGGCTCCTTGCTCAGTACTTCGACAAAAATATCGGAAACGGTGTCGCCGCTGAATAGCGGCTTGCCCAAAATAATTTCGTACAGCACCGCGCCAAAGGCCCAAATGTCGGTGCGCTTGTCCACCACTTTGCCGCGCGCCTGCTCCGGGCTCATGTACGCCGCGGTGCCCATGATCATTCCAGCCCGCGTCGGCGAGACGCTGATCGTTGGCGAGTTGCTGGGATCCACTGCCTGCTGCTCGCGGTTTTCCACTGACGCCAAACCAAAATCGAGAACCTTGACCACGTCGCCGGGAGTGACGAGAATGTTTGCCGGCTTCAAATCGCGATGCACGATTCCTTTTTCATGCGCGGCTTCCAGCGCTTCGGCGATTTGTTTGGCGTAATTCAGCGCGGTCTCGAGCGGCAGCGGACCTTTGATCGGCGCGCCGGGAACCAGCTCCATCACCAGCGCGCGCACGCCCGCCGTGCTGCCGGCCTCTGATTCTTCAATGCCGTAAATTTGCGCGATGTTGGGATGATTCAGCGAAGCCAATACTTTGGCTTCGCGCTCGAAACGCGCCAGCCGCTCCGGATCGCGCGCCAGCGCGTCCGGCAAAACCTTGATGGCCACCGCGCGATCCAGTTTCACATCGCGCGCGCGATACACTTCGCCCATGCCCCCGGCGCCGAGCGGCGCCTGAATTTGGTACGGCCCTAAATTTGTGCCGGAGTTGAGTACCATCAGTCGGTGCGGATTATACAGGCAACGGCGAGCATTTCGTGGCCTTTGACGCCGCCACGTAGCGCGAAAATCCCCACCCTTCGCCAACTGCGCGAAGGATGGGCCACCCGGAAATTCAGGATCCAATTCAGCGCCGGTTTCCGGTGGTTAAGGGAGGGGAATGCGGTACAGATTCCGGCGCGTGGTGGTGCGCACCAGAGCGTAGACGGACGTGCTTAGCGCCGATTCCGGATGGTCATGGATGGTCACCGCACCTTTGATGTTGGCGACATCTTTCGGCTCGCGGAGTCCCGAGGGCGGCAATTCGGGCAGTTGTGAGCCGGGAGCGGTCGGCAGCACGTACGTGTCTGGATCCTCCCATCTAATTCGCAGGAATATAAATTTCCCCGAAGTATCCCAAGCGATCGCGCAGTGGGCCAGGCAAAGCGTAACCGGTTCGCCGCCATCCACCGGGAACGCATTGATGCCCACGGGATGCTCCGGGTCCGACGTGTGTGAGCCAGCCGCTAACCAGCGGCCATCCGGCGATAGCCCGTGTATATCAAAAATCGTGTCAGGAGATATTTTCTGGCGGCCGCTTCCGTCGGCGTTCATCCGGTACATAAAATTCGATCCGGCTTCACGCGAGCGAAAGACCAGGCTGCCGTCAGGCCGGAAGTTCGGGGAATCGTCAATACTCTGGGACGACAACTGCCTGGGAGAGAAGAGGCGATTGGTCGAAGCGATCCAGATACTCGATTTTCCATTCTTGTCTTGCGTGGCGAAAACCACCGACTTGCCGTCCGGTGAAACCGAATAGGAGTCCATGGCGTAGCCGGGCAGCAGCCGCTGCGCATTTTCGGCGCCCAAGTCTTTTTCCCATAGCTCGCGCTTCTGAGATGAGCCGCTGGTCATCAGGAAATAAATACTCTTTCCATCCGCAGAAAAAATAGGCAGCTCGGCGCTTCCTTCGGACGAAATCTGATGGTCGCCGTCTTTATCGTGAAGCCAGACCGTGCTGTCCTGCGAGCCCACCGAAGTAACCAGCGATTTACCATCGGGCGCCATGGCCATCCCTTCTTGGGAAGTCGGCCCAAAGGTGATTTGTTCCGCTTCGCCGTTGGGAAAACGCATCCGCCAAATGTGATATTTATCGGTGGCCGCGTTGAAATACAGCCATTTTCCGTCCGGCGACCACGCGCCGGAAATGCAGGGCTTATCAACCGGGCCGATCAGTCGAGGCGGCCCGGGCTGCGCAAACGGAATTACGCGACAGGCGATCAGTTGGCCGCCGCTGCCCATTTCCACCACCAGCACGTTTTTCCCGTCCGGCGAAAGATAGGAATGATGGGCCATGCTGCGATCGCCTTCCGGCACGTACACGTCGCGGCCCTGTCCGCGCGATTCATCGGTGGTAACCAGGGCCATTTGCAAGCCCTGCTTGATCTCGGAGAAGAGCACGCGGCTACCGCCGTCGATCCAGGTTAGGGACGATGCATTCGGCAAAAAAACGCGAGGCTCGCCGCCCAGCACCGGAACTTCCCAGACTTCCCACGGCCCCGCCGTGCTATAGGCAATCCGAGTGTTGTCCGGCGAAAAAATCGGGCTCAACTTTAGCGTACTGTCGTGCGTCAGCTGCACCGGCTCACCATCGGGCAGGAACTGCACATATATTTGTCCCAGACCGAAAAATGATTCGGTTCCGCGGATGAACGCCAGCATTCTTCCATCCGAAGACAGCGCGGGATAAACCGCGGAATCGGTGAAAAAAGTAAGTTGCTGCCAATCGGCGCTGGAAGGTGGCGCCGCGTGTGGCGAATGACGCCAGAGGAAAGCACCCGCCAGGGCGCCCAGTAGCAAGACGATCGGAATCGCCACGAAAAGAGCGCGCTTCGCGCGGGATGAAGTATTTCCTGCCGGCGGCACGCCGCCCGGCGCCATGAATGTTTCAGCAGCAGCGGACGACTCGCGCGTTGCGGGCAGTGGCATGCGCGCCGAACTGCTGTCGCGTTTCAGCCTCTGCAATTCCGCGCGGATGTCGGAAGCGTGCTGGTAACGCAAGTCGCGGTCCTTATCCAAAGCGCGCGCGATGATGTGCTCCAGGGTCGGCGACAATTGCGGATTCAATTGCGACGGCGGCATCGGATCGCGATTGAGAATGGAATCGAAAACCATTCCCGCCGTGTCGCCGCGAAACGGCAGCGCCCCCGTCGTCATCTGGTACAGCACCACGCCAAAAGAAAACAGATCGGTGCGCCCATCGAGCGCTTTGCCGCGCACCTGCTCCGGAGACATGTACGAAACAGTTCCCACCGCCATGCCGGGGCTAGTCAGCAATTCTTCGCGAGGCGCGGTGGGTTGGGCGGAGACGCTGATCCCAGCTCCTCCGCCGGCCACTTTGGCCAGTCCAAAATCCAAAATCTTGGCATGCCCGCGTTCGGTGACGAATATATTGTCCGGTTTGATGTCGCGATGGACGATTCCCTTGGCGTGCGCCGCGTCCAGCGCGTCGGCGATCTCAATCGCCAGGCCCGGAATGGATTCCAGTTCGAGCGGGCGTCCGCCGATGGCTTGCTTCAAGGTCTGGCCATCGAGCAGTTCCATCGCCAGGTAAACGTTGCCGCCGTCTTCGCCGATATCGTAAATGGTGCAGATATTCGGATGATTCAGCGCCGACGCCGCCTGCGCTTCTCGTCGAAATCGTTCGAGGGATTGCGCATCTTTGGCTAAATCTTCAGGCAGGAATTTCAACGCCACGAAACGATGCAGGCGGGTGTCCTCGGCCTTGTAAACCACGCCCATTCCGCCGGCACCGAGCTTCTCGATGATGCGGTAATGCGAGATCGTGCGGCCGAGCAGTGAACTGGAATCCACCATCCGGCAAGCATCTTAGGTTGCGCCCCGCGGGCAAGTCAACGAAGACGGAGACGAGCGGCTGCGCTTACGCGACGCTCGCGCGTTTTCAATTCACGCCGTCGGCGATGTAGATCTGATCGAGCAGGTGGGTGACTGTGCTGGCGACGGATTTTCCGTCGGGGGTTACCGAGCTGGGCGCCACCGTTGCGGCGCCCACTAAATCGGGGACGACGACATGCTTGCAGTCGGAGCGCTGGCCGGTGGCGAGGTCCGTGCGGCAGTAGCCGGGGCCCGGCAAATCCGCGGCGCTGTAAATGTATTTTCCGTCTGCGCTCCATTGCAAGGCGCGATCGCGCTCTTCGAAATTTCCCGGCAGGCGCGCGCACGTGCTATTTTCCGGCTGGGACCCTGACGGGCCGCTCGACAAGCCTTCGGGAATCTGGCACGCGCTCCATTGGGACGTGTGCTGGTTCAAGGCGAGGAAGCGCCGGCCATCCGGCGAGACCGGAATTCTAAAGATGCTGGTGAAACCCTCCGGCGTAATCGCGCGCGCCGCGCCGCCGCGCGCGTCCTGAATATAGATCCGCTGGCCGCCTCCTGGCTCGTTCCCGGTGAACAGGAACCGGTGCGAATCGGGCATCCAGCCGAACGCGCTATAAGCGTTCTCCAGATTGGCGCTCGGCGGATGCAGGGCCTCTCCGGGGCCAATCGGCAGCATTACGATTTCCGGTCGCTCTTTCTGCAGCAGGGCCGCGGCCCATGCATTATCCGGAGAGATCGCGACGGATTGACCCTGTCCCATGTGGATCACCGGAGAGCCGTCGGTGCCGCGCAGCAGCACGGCGTAGAGATTCCCGCTAGCCTGACTTCCAGAGCTGAAGAGGATCAGCTTGCCATCATTGGAGAGTGTTGGCGTGTAGGAAGTGTCCAGGTAGGACAGGTCGCGCGTCGGAGCGCCATTGATCGACGCGTAGACGGAATACGTAATTCTGGAGTTGGACATCAACAAGCGGCCGTCCGGAGCGATGTCGAACAAGCGCATTCCGCCCGGCCCCGCGAGCACCTGGCGAACTTTTCCGGCGAGGGTGACGGCTTGGATCGCGAAATCCGAGCCGCGTTGCGTCGCCGAAAACCAAACTTCATTTCCGGAGTTCGACCAATCGAGCCCCTGTTCGGACTCCCAACCATCGGAAAGAACTTTGGATTTCCCGGTCAGGTCGACGACCATCACGCTGCCGCGGTCGTCGCCCAAATACGGATGGTTGAGGAATGCCACCATTTTTCCATCCGGAGAGATGTGCGGTTGGGTGATCTCGCCGGAGGTTTCATACAGGACCTTGCCGATGGGGAACTCGAGGCGAACCTTCCCATCGACGGCGTGAACGACGGCCATGCTCTGGCCATCTACCGACCAATCGGCCGCCGTCACGTTTTTCAAAATGTCGCGCGGCGCGCCGCCGCCCATGGGCATGGTGGATAGTGTTCCTTCAAACTCGTAATGGTGCACGGAATGTGCGGCGGTCAGGATGGCCAATTCCCCGGAAGGGCTGACCGCGAGGAGGACGCCATTCTTGACGTTGAGCGGCTCCGATTCGGGCGCTTCTTTGCTGGCCACATATAATTCCGGAGGTCCGCCGTCCCAGGCCGCGGTGTAGACCACAGTGTTGCCGTCGGATGCGAGGCGCGCCGAATAGACCGTGCCGCGGCGGAAAGTGACCTGCGTGAAACTGGTCACGGATTTGGGTGCGATGGTCGCGTTGCGTGCGAACCATCCTGCGGCCAGCGCGGCCAGCACCAGCGCGGCGGTGATGGCCAGCGGCCATTTTTTTGTGGTGATCGTCGCGGGCGGCGATGCGTTCGCGGCGGACGCAGCAGTTGCCGAACTGATTGCGGTGCCGGGCGTTGCGCCGGAGCCCGTTGTCGCGCCAGAGGTGGCCCCGGCGCTGCCGGAGAGTGCTTCGAGCGCGAATCCCAGATCCGCCGCGGATTGAAAACGCTGCGTAGGTTCCTTTTCCAGGCAGCGGTGCACGATGCGCTGCAGACCGGGCGAAAGCGCCGCGTTGGTCCCGGTTAATTCCGCCGGTTCTTCCCGCAAGATGGCAGTCATCGTCTCCGCCGTGGTCTCGCGCCGGAACGCGCGGCGGCCGGAAAGCATTTCGTACAGAATCGCGCCCAAAGAAAAAATGTCTGATCGATGATCGGTCGGCGCGCCGCGGACTTGCTCGGGCGACATGTAGCCGACCGTGCCCATGACCATGCCGGGCTGCGTTTGCGCGGATAGTGGAACGTCGCCGGTGACCGTTGCTGTTTCGGAGGCCGCGGGAGTCTGCTTGGCCAATCCGAAATCGAGAATCTTGATGCGGCCTTCGCGCGTGCAGAAAATGTTGTCGGGCTTCAGATCGCGATGCACGATGCCGCGGTTGTGCGCGGCGGCCAGGCCTTCGCAAATCTGCCGCGTGTAGTCGATGGTCTTGCGCATCGGCAACGCGCCGCCGCGGAGCTCATCCAGCTGCTCGCGCAGCGAACGCCCGTCCAGCAATTCGGTGACGATGTAGTGGGTTCCATCCTGCGCGCCGATATCATGCACCGCCAGGATGTTGGGATGATTCAGCGCGGCCACGGCGCGCGCCTCCTGCTCGAACCGCCGCAGCCGTTCGGCATCGCGCGCGAACGATTCGGGGAGCACCTTGATGGCTACGTCGCGCTGCAAGCGCGTGTCCCGCGCCCGGTACACTTCGCCCATGCCCCCGGCGCCCAGCGGCGCCAGGATTTGGTAGGGACCCAGAATTGTGCCGGAGTCGAGGGCCATTCGTCGGTGCGGATTATACCCGCAACGGCGGCGGTCCGCGGCGAATCAAATTCGGCGCGCGCGGATCGCGGTAGTATCATCGGCGACGCAAATATCGGGGAGAAATTATCATGCCATCCGCACTGATCACCGGAACCAGCAAGGGAATTGGCTTGGAAACGGCGCTAGCCTTCGCCCGTGCCGGATATAAAGTCTTCGCCGGGATGCGCCATCCCGCGAAATCGCCGGAACTCGCGGCCATCGCCGCGCGCGAAAAATTGCCGATCTTCGTTTCCGCTCTGGACGTCGACTCCGACGAATCCGTCGCGCGCGGCTTTGCCGCCATCGCCAGAGAGCACGGCGCGATCGACGTGCTGGTCAACAATGCCGGCATCGAAGTCCGCGGCTCGGTCGAAGAGTTGCCGCTTGCCGGATTCCGCACCACGATGGAGACGAACTATTTCGGTGTGATCCGCTGCGTCCAGCAGGTGATTCCGCAAATGCGTCAGCGCCGCGGTGGGGTCATTATTAATGTCAGTTCCATTGCCGGCCGAATCACCAGCCCGCCGATGGCTTCCTATAACGCCTCGAAATGGGCGCTCGAAGGGCTCACCGAGGCCCTGGCCGGCGAAATGAAAACTTTCAACGTGCGCGTGCTGCTCGTCGAGCCCGGCATCATCGATACCGCCATGGCCCAGCGCATCGGTGAGGCGCCGGCGAAAGCGCAGTCGCTGTATCGGCAGACGGGCCGCTTTGCGTCGATGTTCGTCGCGTCGCTGAAAAATTCCGCGCCGCCCACACTGGTCGCGCAGAAAATTCTGGACGTGGCCACCAACGGAACCTGGACGCTGCGCCATCCGGTCGGCCCCGACGCCGAACCGCTGCTCGCCTGGCGCAAAACCATGACCGACGAACAATGGATCGCGCTGAACGCCTGCGACGACGAATCCTGGTACACCACCCTCGAACGCGACTTCGGCTTCAGCGTCCGCCCCACAGACTAGGATAAACAGGTTTTCCGGGTGGCCCATCTTTCCTGCTTTTGGAAGGGTGGGGCTTTTGACGCGTGACACGCGAGGCGCATCGCCCTAGCCCGCAGCTAGTCAGCAAAAAAAGCGGGTTACCGATTCGCCGGTAACCCGCCCGCGCTTCGACCGAAACAAATTGGCTACTGCTGCGGCGTCGCCAGGAACGTGTAGACCAGATCCGCGGCGTCGACGTAGTTGCCCATGATCACGCCTTCGTTGTTGATCGACGCCAGTCCCACCGCGAATTCCGCGGGGAACGCAAACGTGGTGTAAACCCCTTTGTTGTACACGAACCCCAGCTCTCCCTGGCCGGTCTCCACGCACGCGGCGGTCGGGCAGTATCCTCCGACGATGACGCCGGCGTCGTTAATCCCGCTGACCTCGGTGAGGGTTGCGCCCGGGAAATTCAGCGTCGTATAAGTTTTCCCCTGGCGCAGAAAACCGTGAAGGTTGCCGGCGGCGTCCGCGTACGAGCCGACAATTTCGCCGGCGCTGTTGATTCCGTAGTAGAGCTGCGACTGCGACGCGCCCGGAACATCGAACGACTGAAACTTTCCGGCGATCAAGGTATAGCTGTGCGAATTGCCGGCGCTATCGTTCCACGAGCCGACGATTTCGCCGGAATTGTTGATGGCCGGCGAATACGTTCCGGTGGCGCCGGCAAACGGCACATTAAAAACCGTAAATTTGCCGCAATCCAGCATGTAGCTGTGAAACAGGCCGTTGGCGTCGATGTAGTCGCCGACAATCTGGCCCAGATCGTTGATGCTGTAGGTCTGCTGCGGAGTCGGAACCTGCGCGTCGTTTACCAGCCGGTAGTTTTCGGTGACGCCGTCGGTCTGCGACACGTGCGCGAAAAATCCCGTCTGCGACAATCCATCCGGAAAAAATTCCGCGCCCACTACGTTGACCGCCGGCGCTTCGTTGTTCTGCTGGATCGCTCCCGGGTTGATGCCGACGCCCAGGGTGTTCAGCGTGCCAGGATAGCCCACCAGGGTGTAAACGTACGTCGTCGCCGCCGGAGTTTCGGCGGCTTCCGCCGTGGCCGCTTGTGCCGCGGGCCGCGCCGTTTCGCGGGCCGCACGTGCGTGCGATAGTTTATTTCCGGATGCCGGCTGCTGCGCGGATACGCTGGCCGGAATCGACATGGCACCCACAATTCCGAGTAAGGCCGCGAATATCTTCGTTATGTTTTTGTCCATAGAGCCTCCAGATGGTTGATGCCGGCCGACTATCCTCTACGGCGCGCGGAAACATCGCGTATTTGCGACCAGCGGTAGGAAAAGCAAGATGAGCGGCGTGAATCGCGGTCAGAAATAAGCTACGCTGAAGCCGTGAATGTTCCCGAATCCAGCGCCTGGAGCCCCGTCCGCCGCTTCGCCGTCATCACCGGAGCCTGGTGCTACTTCGCCGCACTGCTGACGATTAACAATTACGTGTACGCCTCGATCATGGGCCAGCCCGTCGGATGGCGTGACGCGGCGCGCTTTCCGGTCATCAACTACGCCATCTGGACCGTGTTGACTCCGGTCATTCTTTTATTCTGCGAACGCATTCGCCGGCGTCGGCTGCGGCCGGTGTGGTGGATCGCGTCCCACTCCGCTTTCGCCATCCTGAATCTCTTGCTCATTGCCGCGATTTGGATTCCCTTAACCGACACCACCGGCAGCGATTTGGCCAACCTTCCGCGGTACTCCTGGCACTTCTTGAGCATTCTTTTCTGGCAGAGTGTGGCCTGGAATCTTTGGATGTACTGGGTGATCGTCGGCATCTTCTACGGGCTGGATTATTATTTCGGCGAACGCGACGCGCGCTTGCGTGCCGCGCAACTCGAAGGCCAACTGGCCAAAGCGGAACTCGACGTGCTGAAAAGCCAGCTGCAGCCGCATTTCCTCTTCAACACGCTCAATATGGTTTCGTCGCTCATTTACACGGATGTTTCCAGTGCGGACGACATGATCGGCGATCTCGGCGCGCTGCTCCGGCTGAGCCTGGAAAGCCAGGCCGCGAACGAAGTGCCGCTCGTCGAGGAAATGAAAGTTGTCGAACTTTATCTAAATATTCAGCGCGTGCGTTTTCAGGACACGCTCACCGTCGAGATGCAAATTGATCCCGGCACGCTCCAGGCGCGCGTGCCGCATTTGATTTTGCAGCCGCTGGTCGAGAACGCTTTTCGTCACGGCATCTCCAAACGCGTGGGGCCGGGTATTTTGAAAATCGAATCGAGGAATGGCGACGGCGTGCTGAAGCTGCGCGTTTCCGATAACGGCCCCGGCGCTGGCGGAAATTTCGAGAAGGCCGGAATCGGGCTGAAGAATACCCGCGCCAGGCTGGAGATTCTCTACGGCGGCCGCGCGGCGCTGGTCCTAAACGACTCGCCCACGGGCTTCAGCGCCGAACTGCAGTTTCCGTTTGTCGTCGCCGCGCACGGGGACGGCGCCCAACTGGGAGCCAGGCCCGGGGTCTGACGCCGCCATGGATATCGAAACGCTCATCGTCGATGACGAACCCGCCGCGCGCCGCCGTTTGCGCATGCTGATCAAAGCGGACCCGGAGTTCAAAGTGATCGGCGAATGCGGCGACGGTCTCCGCGCCGCGGAAATGATCCGCAACCTCAATCCCGCGCTGGTCTTTCTCGATGTGCAGATTCCGGGCGCCGACGGATTCGGCGTGCTGCAACAGATCGCGGGCGAAGGCGACCTGCCGACCGTCGTCTTTGTGACCGCGCATCGCGAGTACGCCATCCCGGCCTTTGAGGCCCAGGCGCTCGACTACTTGCTGAAGCCTTTCCGGCGTTCGCGCTTCTTCGAGGTTCTGGCCCGGGCTAAATCGCACATTCAGCTGAACGCTGAGCGGCAACGTGGCCCGAACGCCGCGCCCGATCCCGCACTCGGACCGGATTCCTCGCAGTTGCTGCTGATCAAATCAGCCGGCCGCCTGCTGTTTCTGAAGATGGCCGAATTGAAATGGGTCGAAGCCGATCGCGACTATCTGCGGCTGCACTTCGCCAAGGAGAGCCATTTCATCCGCGACACCATGACCAATTTTCAGCGACGCCTCGGCCCGAACAATTTTCTGCGGATTCATCGCTCCACCATCGTCAATGTGAACGAGATCGGCGAAATTCTTCCGCTGCTGGCCGGGGACTACACCGTCATCCTGCGCGACAAAACCGAATTGACCCTGAGCCGCCGCTACCGCCCGGCCCTCGACGAGTTTCTGCGCCGCAAACTCGCCAGCCTCCCAAAATCGATCTGAACCGCGGATTTTACGGGTGGCCCATCCTTCCCGCCGTTGGAAGGGTGGGGCTTTTGACTTTAGCCTTGATGCTAGCGCTGCGCGATCCGGCGCGGTCGCGCCTACCTAGTTGTCGGCGCGTCGGACACTTCCGCTTCGCGATAGCCGAAGTAGCGGCGCTGCTTGATCACGCCAGCAATTTCTGCGGGGACCATCGTTTCCCACGATGGATCGCAGTCCTTGATCCGGCGCAGTACGTCGCGCGAGAAAATGTGCAGGAAGCTTTCGTCGAAATTATCGAGCTGGCGGATGCGGTTGCGGTCGACCAGGTAGCAATACAGATGCTGCAAATCGGCGCGCATTTTCAAATTCTGCACCGTAGTCAGTTCGTCCGTCGCCGAATCGCGCAGCGGATACACGTAAATCCGCATGTCCTTGGTGAAGAGGCGCCCAAACGCTTCCAGCAGGCCGCCTTCGAGCCCCGCGTAATATTCTTCCTTGAAAAGATCTTCGACGCTGGACGCGCCCATCGTCAGCGCAATCGGCGCATGGGTATACCGCGCCAGATACGCTGCCAGCCGGTAATATTCGAAGAAATCGGAAATCAGCACGATTTTTCCCACGGCAGCCAGCAGATCCGCGCGCGCCAGAAAATCGGTCAGGTCGATTTTCCCGGTGGCCAGCAGGTTCTTCATGGTGATTTCCATCAATTCCACGACTTGCCCGGATTCCACTTCGGGCTCCGCGCCGAAACGCTCCTTGGCGCAGTTGATCATGTCGATGTTGACCTTGGTCACGGGACGAAAACTTCCGCGCTCCACCAAAATCGGCCGCTTGCGCAAAACTTCCGAGGGCTGCAAAACTTCGCCCGAAGGTCCGAACATCGCCGCGCCGCTCAATCCGAGCTGCACCAGCTTCAAACTCATCACCCGGTTATCGACGTAGCGATATTCGATTCCGGAAAATTCGATCATGTCGATCTCGATGCGCTTAGTCGACAGATTATCCAGCAGCGATTCCAGCAGCTCTTCCGGCTTGTGATGCAGAAAAAACGCGCCGTACAGCAAATTCACGCCGACAATTCCCAGCGTGTCGGCCTGCAAATCGTTTTCGGGGTCCAGCATGCGCACGTGCAATATGATTTGGCTGTTGTCGTCGCGCGGATGCGCCTGGTATTTCACGCCCATCCAACCATGACACTCATTGGTCCCCTGATAATTCCGCGCCGCCACGGTATTGGCGAAAGCGAAAAAAGCCGTGCTGTCGCGCCGGGTCGATTGCAACCGCTCCAGGTTTAGCGCATGCTCGTGGTCTAGCATGCCCTGCAACCGCTCGCGCGAGACGTAGCGTTTGCTGTGCCCGTAAATCGCGTCGCTCACCGCCATGTCGTACGCCGAAATCGATTTCGCGATGGTTCCGGCCGCCGCGCCTACTTTGAAAAACCAGCGCGCCACTTCCTGGCCCGCGCCGATTTCCGCGAACGTGCCGTAGAACATTTGATCCAGATTGATCTTCAGCGCTTTCTGGTTGGTGCTCAGCTTGGAGCGCTCTTCAGTGTCCATCGTTACTCCAGTCACACGCGCGGATACGCAGTTCGGGTGCCGCCGCAGCCCCCACAAATCGTATCGGCACACTGCCTCGCTCATATTAATGCAGGAAGAACCCCGGGCGAACATAAGATGACGAGGCTGTTGCGCGGCTATACCAACCGGATAGCAGGCGTCCGAACGAAAGTCGCGAGCGATTCGCGCCCGATCTTCGACGTGATGACCGAGAACTTTTAGGGGCCAGCCCAGGAATTGACGCCGAGGGGGGAGCGCGTGCGTTGAAGATACCCGGCGGGGCCGCCTGGCATCCTCAACGCACGAACTGCTCTGGGGCGGATGCGCCCTAGAACGTCAGCTTCAATCCAAACTCCACGGTGCGCGGCGCGCCCAGCGAAAAGACGCCGGTGCCGACTCCGATGCGCACCGAGCTGGTATTCGCGTAGGTGGTGCCATTCACCGCGCCCGGCGTCCCGCTCAAAATTCCGCTCAAGACGCTGCCCGGAATATTGAAGTTGGCAAAATTGAACAGGTTGAAGAGGCTCGCGCTGGGTTCGATTGAGATTACGTGTTCCTTCACGTTCACGCTGCCCACCCAGGTCAGGCTCATATCGAAAGTCTTCAACCAGGTGAGGCCCACTTCACCCGCAGGCGGCAACGAAAGCGACGGCGCCACCGCGCCCAGCGCCTGCAACTGCGACAGCGTAAACAGATTGTTGGCGATCAGCTCCTGTCCCGCCGGCGTGGGATTATTTGCTACCGTGTTGTTGTAGTTGTTGATCAGGTTGGTCAAACCACCCACCGATACGCTGCGCATGAACGCGCCCTGCTTGGTTCCGGGGACCGGATCGCCCACCGTTCCGTCACCGGTAAAGTCGGTGGCGAAAATTTCGCCGCCGGCGCCGACGACCGGTACAGCCAGGCCTGCCGCCAGCGGGCTATCGAAATGGAAAATCGTTCCGAGCCGGAGATGTAACGGCAAGTCCGCATAGCCGCCAAACGAAAACTGGTGCGTGCGATCCAGCGAGGAAGGCCCACTGAAGCCGCAGGGCTTGTTGTTGTCGATCGTGGGATTGACGAAGTCCTGGTCGGCGGCGGCCGGCGAAGTGCCCACCGAGGTGCTGAGCGCCGCGCCGCAATTGGTGAAGCGTGAGAGCGCGTAGGCGAACTGGAAGTTCAGATACTTCACGCCCCGCACCGGGTTCTTCACGTTGTCCACCAGCTTGAAGTCCAGGCCGTTGTACACCGAACGGCCAATCGGATAGAGGAAGATGGCCGGACCAAAATTCGGATTCACGCCCTGGAAGGCGCAATTGAAGCCCAGAGCGACGGAGCAACTGCCTACGCCCAGGTCCGCCGCCGAATCGAGGCCATTTCCGGCAAAGTCGCCGATGGAAGCTCCGCCGCCGGTCGGGTGCAAACCGGGGCAGGCCGCGATGGCTTGGTTGATTGTGCCCACGCCGCATTGCGACAGCGTGGATGCGATTGCGGTCTGCGCAGCCGCCAGGTTGAAGAACTGCGGCCTGGCGTCGCCGCTGTGGTTGGCATCCACACCGATCAGGTAGTGCAAGTTCACGTTACGCAGATAATCGACGCTCAGCACCATCCCTGGCAGCAGCTCGCGCTGAAACCCGATATTCATCTGCACCGAATAGGGCGTTCGATAATTTGGCGCCAGCGCCCCCAGCGGAATCGCGGAGCCGCTCGAAATCAGATTGGGCAGGTACGAAGGATTGGGAGCGCTGGAGCCCACCGCCGCAGCCGCCTGTTGATAGGAAGTCTGAAACGCCGCAATGCACGCGGTGGTGGTCATCGCGTTGCAGGTGCCCGCTTCGGGGCCCAGGGTGGTACCGATCAAGGCCTGCGTGCCATTCGCCTGTGGTGAGCTGCCGCAAATAATGCTCGCGGGCCCCGGACCGCCGCCGAGGAACTGCGGCACACTCGGATTATTGGCAAAGGGCACGCCTCCGCCCTGGCCGGAGGTGCACGGCGTGGGGTTCGCCAGGAAAGCGCCGGTCGCCAGGCGTTCGGGGCGGTCAAACTCGGCATTGTTCCAGATCGCATTTTCGTAGAAGACGCCAATGCCGGCGCGAATTACGGTCTTGGAATTCTTCCAGGGATCCCAGGCGATACCCAGTTGCGGTCCGAAATTCATGTTGGGTTGCCGCACCCGGTCGCCCAGTCCCGGGGCCAAAGTGTCCAGGATAGGAATGGCCGGCAGATCGCTGTCGGTCCGGCCGGTGTCGCGCGAATAGCGAACTCCCACGGTTACGTTCAAATTCGGTTTCACCTTCCAGCTGTCGCCAACATACAGGCCCAGCCGGTTGTCCGGCGGAGTGCCGCCGCACGAACGGCCGAATGCCGGAATTTCCGAGCCGCAGCCCAGGCCGTTTCCGAAGGTCACGTTATCTACCGGATAATTCAGCGGGCAGGCGCTGCCGGTGATTCCGTTGGGGCAGGTGAAGGGTCCGGTAGCTGCCGCAGTCACTTCCGAATCGTTTCCGTTTGGCAGCACGTTAGGCGCAAGTGCGCTGAACGCCGCGAAGCCGCCGCCCCGCAGCCGGTTAAAGCTGACGCCGTAGCGCAGAATATGCGAGCCCAGCAGTTTGCTGCCGTCATATTTGATCTGCCGGTCGGTCTGGTAGGTTTGCTGCGGCGCCAAGAAATTGGGGCCGGTGAAAAGACTCTGAATGAAGAAATTGAGGGTCACGCCCAGGTTGGCGAATGGCAGGTTGGTGCCCGCCGTTGCATCGCCCAGGTTGTTGATGAATTTCAAATATTCGAAACGGAAGCTGTGGGTGAAGCCGTTCTTGGTGGAGAAGTCCGCGCCCAGCACGTGCGTCCGCGTGTAGTTCTTGTCTTCAAAGGGCGAAAAACCCACGGCTCCGCCGGTGGCCACCGCTTCACTGTCAAAATAACTGTAGCGGTAAAACATGCGCACGTTCTTGAACAGGTTGAAATCCACCCGGGCTACGTAGTCCGTCTCGCGGAACGGGCTGTTGAAGGTGCCGGCGTAGGGGTCGAATGGGGAGGCCGGCACCACCGGCGCCGCCAGGTTCTGATTGGTGTGTTCCGCATCCAGAAAGAAGAAAACTTTGTCTTTCAGAATCGGCCCGCCGAAATTTCCTCCATCCTGATTTCGTTCGTAGGGCGAGGGGATGCCGACCGGCCCGGGCAAAGCCGCGCCAAACACGCTGTCCCGGAACAATCCGAATCCTTCCCCGTGGAAACTATTGGATCCCGAGCGGGTGGTTACGTTCACCGCCCCGGACGAAGTCAATTCGTTCGAAAGGTCCAGCGTCGACTGGCTGATCTGAAATTCGTCGATCGCGCTGGCCGGAATATTTTCAGTGGTGGTGCCCACGGTTTCGTCGCTGACGTCCACGCCGTCCACTTCAATGCGCGCGGTGCGCCCGAAACGCCCGCCCACCGAAATTGAGGAGAATCCTACCTTGGTGGGATCGAAATCCGCTCCATCCTGAATTTGCACGCCCGGTTCGAGCTGCGCTAGGTCTAGAAAGTTCCGCCCGTTCACCGGCAAATTTTCGATCTGATCCCTGGTCAAGACGCCCTGCACGCTGGGCTGTTCGGTATTGACCGTGACCGCCTGCTCCGCCACTTCCACCACGGTGTTTGACGCGCCAATTTCGAGATTCAAATTCACGCCAGACACCACGCCGACCCGCACCACCACGCCGGCCTCGACCGTCTTGAATCCTTTCACTTCGGCGCGCACCGTGTACTCCCCCGGAACCAGCGCGCCGGAATTGTAGGTACCGGCGGACGAGGTTTGCACTCCGAACGATTCGCCAGTCCCTTTATTGATGATGGTGATTGTCGCGTTGGCCACCACCGCCCCGGTCGAATCCGCGAGCGTCCCCTGAACGCTGCCGGTCGCGGTTGTGCTTTGCGCCAGCAGGGGACTGGTCACCAAAATTATGGACGCCAGTAATATGACAAATTGGATAAACCGAAAGCGTTTCACCATTGGATTCGAAACCATTCGACACCCCCCAAGTTCGTATCAGAATGTTCTGCCGCGAGTTAGCTCGTCTGCTCCCAGCTTTGCTGCGGCTTACACTCAGCGGAACCTAAAGCTCGCTGAGTCTCATTGCAAGTCCAGTACCACCGGTTTAAGGATGGGTAATACTAGACACGTCGTAAATGTTTTCCAAGAAGTAATCCGGCTGCGAAAGGATGAGTGGAGGAATTCGTTTTAGGCGGAGGTCTGCAGCGTTGCGGAGGGTTGCCGGATCTTCAGCAGCAGCGCAATGCCCAGCACTGCGGCCGCTGCGGCAAATAGGAAAATCGGCGGGTAGCCCGCCGCGCTGACGATCGCTCCGGCCAGGGGCCCGGCGACGCCCATGGATAAATCGATGAACGCCGTGTAAATCGCCAGCGCCGACCCGCGGCTTTCCACCGGAACTTTTCGGACCGCCTCGACGCCCAGCGCCGGAAAGACCAGCGAAAATCCGAAACCGGCGATGGTCGCGCCGATTCGCGCGGCCAGCGGCGCGGGTGCCAGCCACAGCACCAGCAGCCCCGCGCATTCCACCGCCAGCGAAACCATCGCCACCGGATACCCACCCCATTTGGTGACGGTCCAGGCGAATCCCAAACGCGCCACGACAAATGCCGCGCCGAAGAGCGTCAGCGATAAACTCGCTTCCGGCCAGTTGCGGCTGGCGTAAAACAAAGTAATGAACGCCGCGATCGTTCCGAACCCAATTCCTCCCAGGCCCAGCCCAATTCCTTCGCCGGTGACTTTTTTCAAAACTTTGGCGAACGCCAGCGGCGGCTTGCGATATGTCGCCACGCGCGGAATCGTTGCGGCCCACACCGCGGCCGCGGCGCTGATCGCGATGCTGACCATGCCTACCGTACCCAGGCCGTAATGATTTTCCAGCAGCACGCCCACCGGCGCGCCCAGCGCCATGCCGCCGTACGAACCTACGCCATTCCACGAAATCACTTTCGCCTGCTGGCTCTCGCCCATGCGCGCGATGCCCCACAACGCCCCGCCGGTCGCGACCCAGCTTTCGCCGAACCCCAGCACCAGCCGGCTCAGGCACAGCGCCAGCAAACTGGCCAGCGCGTCGTGCCGCAGAAAAGCGGCGATAGTGAACAGCGCGCCACTCGCGATGATCGAACACAGGCCCGAAGCCGTAGCCCGTTTCGCGCCCTTGGTGTCGCTCGTATGCCCGGCAAACGGCCGGCTCGCGAGCGTCGCCACATATTGCACGCTCACCGCGAGGCCCGCGATCACCGCGCTGAAGTGCAAAGTGAGATGCACGAAGCTCGGCACCACCGCCAACTGCATCCCAATCGTGATGTAGCACGCAAAACTCAGAATCGCCGTAGCGATGATCCGCAGCGTGCTGGAAAATTCAGATTGCGGCGCGGCGCCGTCAGGCAGGGAATCGGCCGGCAAAGTCGAAGCGGAAGTCACCATAGAATTCTCTCACGACGCCCCGCGATGTTTCGATGCCAACCTGCCGTCGCGTGACGGGTGGCCAAGAAATAAACCGCGCCGTCATGCTGAGCGCAGCGAAGGATCTCAACCCATACGCAACTTCCCGGGCCTTCGATTGCGTCGCGTCTACGTCGTAGCGGTTCAGGCGCGGCAGCACGGTTGAGATCCTTCGTCGCTGCGCTCCTCAGGATGACGGCGTCGGGTCGTGCTGTCGCTAGCCCGGCAAACACAGAGCGAAAACGCCCGGCCCGTGGCCATTACGAAACTCCCCGCACACAACTTTCGCGGCATCATCTCGGCACTCGGTAAAATGGTTCTGGTAGTACGTAAGGATTTTCATGCACGAACAGCGACGCAGCCGACGGGTCCTCGCCACTCTTCCGCTGGAGATCCTCGCCAACGGCGAGGTGATTCCCGCGACCACGGCCGTCATAAATCTAAACGGTGCGCTGATCCTCTGCTCCGTCAAATGGCCGCAGGGCAGCGAGCTGAAATTCCGCCATGCCGAAAATGGCGTCGTGGTCCGCGGTAGCGTGGTCTGGTCCGGCGACGTGGCGCCCAACGGCCTGCACAAACTCGGCGTCGAATTCACCGCCGCCTCTCCCGAATTGTGGGGCAGCCACTACGACCCCAACAGCCTGGAAACGCCCGAAGCCGCCGCAGCAGCCGAAGCCAAAGCCGCGAAAGAAGCCGCCCAAGCCGCGACCAAATCCAGCCAAAAACCCGCGCAAACCGCGGCCAAAACCAAAACTCCCGCCTAGCGCCGGGCCGCTACCGTATTGGTTTAAGCAAACTCCGTAAAAACCGCAGCCAAGCGACTGCGCTCGCGCCCTTACACTGGAAAGAATGAATCTTGGGGAAGTGGCGCTGACCGTCCTGGTCGCGGATGATTCGAGCGTTTTTCGCAAGCATGTCGAACACTCGCTCTCGGGTAAAAACTATAACCTCGTCTTCGCGAGCAACGGCCGCGAGACGCTTGAGCTATTCGAGCGGCACGATCCCCACATCGTAATTCTCGATTGGGCCATGCCGGATACCACCGGCGGCGAAATTTGCCGGCACATCCGCCGCATCAAGAAAAGCGCGTACACCTACATCGTCATCGTCACCGCCAATCAGACCTCCGAGCTGCGCGTCGAGGGCCTGGCCTGTGGCGCCGACGATTACATCACCAAGCCCTTCGATGGCGAGGAACTGCTGGCGCGCCTCGGCGTCGGCTCGCGCATCGCGCAACTGCACCAGGAATTGGCCGACAAGAATCGCCTGCTCGAAGAATTAGCGCTGACCGATTCGCTCACCGGGCTGCCCAATCGCCGCGCGGTGGAAGAATGGGCCGGCCATCAATTGAGCGCCGCCGCCCGCCACCATTTTTCGTTTTGGGTAGTCTACGCCGACCTCGACAATTTCAAAAGTGTGAACGATCGCTTCGGCCACCACGCCGGCGACACGGTACTGAAGCAATTTGCCGAACTGCTGAAACAAAGTTCGCGGCGCAGTGATATTTGCGCCCGCATCGGCGGCGAGGAATTTCTCTTCGTCCTCACCCACAACACCTTCGAAGACGCCCGCCGCGTCATCGAACGCCTGCGCCTGCAATTCTCCGAAACCTGGTTCGAATTTCAAGGCCAACACGTCAGCGTCACCGCCAGCTTCGGCGTGACCCAATTTCGCAAAGAAGACACCCAGAATTTCGACGCCCTAGTCCGTCGCGCCGACGCCGCCCTCTTCGAAGCCAAACGCCAAGGCCGCAACCGCGTCGAATTCGAGAAGTAGCCCGCGGCTTTCGTCCTACGCCGGCGCCTTATACGGCGGCAACACCGTAATCCCCACGCCCGACCGCGCCGCAATCAAATTCGCCAATTTCATGTATCTAAAAACATCGTAAGGCGTATACCACGCGTAATCCTCGCCCTTCCCGCTCACCGTAATCACCCAATTGCCGCCCGCCAGTTGCTTATAGATTGCCCCAATCTGCCCCCATGCAAAAAACGACTCCTTCGGCTTTTTCCGCGTGCCCAATCGCAAATGCAATCCAGCCTCGTCCAGTTGCGCCCTCGCAAATTCCGCCAGACCAGCCCGTCCCCACACGGCCCAGCCCAGGTACAAAAGACAAAAAGCCCCGCCGGCCCACTGTACCGCGCCCAGCCAGCGCATAAATGCGTGACCGTGCTGCATAAACGCCTCGTAAATCGTCAGCAGCGCCATGCAGCCCGACAAAAACACGCTGATGACCGCGAACGCGTACAAACCAAGAATCGCCAAACGGTTGTTTTGAATCGTGATGGTCGAAACTGCGGGCCCAGTCATTTATATTTGCAGCGCTTATTGCCGTTCAGCGGACATTCTCCTGCAGCGTCCAGTTGCCGCTCCCATTTCCATTCGGATTCGCGTTGATATTATTCGTCTGCACCCGGTCGCCCTGCTCATTCACCCAGGTGTAGTTGTACGCGCTGGAATCTTTGGTGATCAGCCCGGTATTCGGGTCGAGGCGCTTCTGCTGATCCAAAGAATAATCGCACCAGTCGTCCGCCGCCCGGCCGCGCGCGTTCATCGCGTCCTGGGTCCGTTGCATCGACATATCCGTGCCGCGCTGCATCACCGCCATGAAATCGTCATGCTGCTGCTGGCGCATCTGCTGCGATTGGTTGAACGCGTTGTACTGCGCCTGCATCTGCCGGTTCTGCGCCGCTTCGCGCGCGTCCAGAAACGCCCGGCCCCTCGCCGCGCGGTCCTTCACTTGCTGCACCATCATGGCGGTGAATCGCGCCTGCCATTCCTGATCGATGCTGAACGAATGCAGGATGGCTTTGAACGTGTCCGAGTTGGCCGCGAACTTTCCTTCCGGCGCCCATTCGCGGATCACTCCCGCTTTGCAGGAATTCTGGTGCGTCGCGGTGCCCATCAGCAGATTGCTGTGGCAACCCACGTTGACCTGAATCTGCTCCTCGATGGTGATCTTGTTGATTTTGTAATGCACGGTGGCGATGGCGATGTCGATGGTCGATTGCGAATTCGGCGTGTTCTGCGCCGCCGTCTCGCGCTGGCGCTGTGCCAGCCACGGCACCGGCTCCAACCGGACGAATTGCACATGCAGGATGCCGTACATGTATTGCAAAAATTCCACCGCGGTCATCGTTTTCTTGTAGGGCAGGCAATCCGCGGCATCATCGTGCGCGGCCATGGTCGGATTATCCGACCAGGCCCAGTCGAGGTGCGGCAGCGCCTTGACGCCGACCAGTCCGTCCGGACTGATCGCCCGAAACACCGGAACCACGCCGCCGGCGCAGCTCGAACCCTGCACCGCCACGCCGTCAAAAATCCAATTGTCCGGAATGGTGTACGAATACGCCCGCATGTTGAAGATCGGATCGATCACCGACACGTTCCGCGTCCCGCCCGCAGGCGGAGCCGCGGCCACGGAAGGGCGCGCGGTCAACAGCATCCCAAAAATCAGCGACACATTTACCAACGTGCGTCTCAAATTCATAACTCCCCCAACAGCTGCAGCACACTATCGCCCCGCCTGGAAAGCGCCGCAACGTATCATCTCGCGCGAATTGAAAAAACACCACCTGTAGCGGCGGGCGAAGCCCGGCAGCCTTTGCCCTTGCCGTTGACTTTCCGAGTCTTGGCCGTTGCCTTTACTCTTCCGGGTGGCCCATCGTTCGCGCTTTTGCGAAGAGTGGGGCTTTGGTCTTTGCATTTGTTTTTGCTTTGGCCGTTGCCTTTCCGGGTGCCGCACTCTTCGCTTCCCAGAAGGGTGCCGGTTTAGATCCCACCGAACCACGATCTAAAATCCTCGTACCATCCCTCCGCAGTTGGGCACACGCGCCAACTGCGGTAAAGTCTCCCCATGAAAATCGAAGCGCGTCGCGTGCCGGCCGAGGAAATCTCCGCGATGCGCGAAGCCTATCGCGCCGAAGCAGGCTGCCAGATCATTTACGATTCGTTTCTACCTCGCGGCCACGCCGACGCCTACGCCGTCTCCATCGACGATCGCGCCGTAGGCTACGGCGCCCTGGCCAATCGCTACTATCCGCGCCAGGTCATTGAATTTTACGTCGTCCCCGAAGCGCGCATCGATGCGCTCGAAATGTTTCGCCGCCTGCTGGCCGTCACTCGGGCCACGCACGTTCGCGCCCAGACCAACATTCCCTTCATGACCCGCATGCTCTTCGACACCACCAAAAATATCGCCGCCGAAAAAGTTTTGTTCACCGACAATTCGGCCCATGCCGCGACCGTCGCGGCGTGGGCCGAATCCGCGCGCCGCGCGCCCGCGCAGCCGCACTTGCCGCAGATTCCCGCGCCGGAAGGTTCGGTCTTCCGCCACATTACCGAAGCGGAAGCCGAACAGTTTTCCAAGGTCCAGGAAGTCCTGACCAACTGGGTGCTGCAGATAAACGGCGAAATCGTCGCCACCGCCGGCTACCTGAGCCATTACAATCCGCCCTACGCCGATATTTTCATGGCCGTCGCCGACACCGCGCGCCGTCGCGGCTATGGCGGCTACATTGTGCAGGAAATTTCCTGCGTGGCGCGCAACGAAGGTAAAATTCCCGCCGCCCGCTGCGACACCACCGCCGAAGGCTCGCGCCGCGCCCTCGAACGCGGCGGCCTGGTCGCGTGCGGCCATCTTGTTTTTGGGGAGGTAGCAACCTGATGCGCAGAAAATCCGCAATCGTAATGGCCTTACTCAGCGCCGCGCTTTTCGCTGCCCCACAAATTCACGCGCAAACGCCGCCGCAACCGGCCACCGGCTCGTCGTCGGCTCCGGCGCCGGAACTGAAACCCGAACTGCAGCCTCTGGCATTCTTCGTGGGCCAATGGGATTGCGACGGGGAATTCGTCGCTTCGAAAAAACCGATCCAGGCGCACATCAGCATCGCGCCCGACCTCGATGGTTCCTGGCTCATATTTCGCTGGGATGACAAAGCGCCCAACCGTTTTCAGGCCGTGGAATTCTGGGGTTACAACAAAACCGCGAAGCACTTCTCCAATTTCATCTATGATAATTTCGGCGGCGCGCGCCTCTTCGAATCCAAAGGCTGGGACGCCGACACGCTGACCTGGGCCGGCGACATGCTCCCCGCCGCCTCCGGCGCCGAAACCCAAATCAACCAGCGCTTCGTCCTCGAACGCAAATCCGCCAAGGAATTTATAATTTCCTACGATACCCGCAAGCCCCAGGCGGACTGGTCCACCATGGACCGCCTCAGCTGCAAACAATAAGAGGGAACAATTCGAGCGCGGATCGATTCCAGCGCAACGAAACGAAAAAAAGAAAATTACCCGCCCGCGCCGGCCGCGACATTCTCCAGGGACATGACGTAACCCTGTTCAGCCAGGCGCTTCCCAGTTGCGCGATACACTTTCGGTTCCTTGGGCGCCCAGGTGGCCAGCCCGTCCACGTAGCGGTTGTACATGCAAAAAGCCGCGGCAATCAGCACGGTGTCGTGAATTTCCTGGTCGGTCGCGCCTTGTGCGCGTGCGCGGTCGACATCGTCGGCCGTCACCTGCTTGCCGCCTTTCTGCACCTGGCCGGCGATCGCCAGCAGCGCTTTCATTTTGTCGGACACCGCCGCGGTTGCGAAATCCCGCTTCAAATCCTCGATCAGCTTTTCGTTTCCGCCCAGGTGATGCGCGGCCACCGCCCCGTGCACCGTCTGGCAGAAGTAGCAATCGTTCTGCGCCGAAACGTAGGTCGCGATCATTTCGCGCTCGGCGGGCGTCAGCGTGTTCGCCCCGCGCAGCAAGATTTCCGCCAGCTCGTTCAGCGGATTCGCCGTCGCCGGACTGAACAACATCGGCCCCATGATCCCCGGAACCCCTTCCTGCAATTTGATGTGAGCCACGCGACGCACCTCCGCAAAGATTTGACGCAACCAGCGCGATCAGCCGAGCCGGACACAGCCGCAGCGAACTGTAGGAGGAAACATCCCAGCCCGGCAATAATGGAAAAATACTAGAAGTAATGCGGGCGGTTCGGCGCCGAACATTCCTGGAACAAGCGCTCCACTCGAATTCGTGCAACTTTTACGGAGTGACCACCACCGTTGGAGTCTGCGTCTGGCTCGCACCCTGCGCGCTGGCGGTGACCGTCACCGTGTAGGTGCCCGGCGCCGTTCCCGGGGAGCCGCCGCCTCCGGAGCCACCCGACCCGCCGCAGCTGACCACCGAAATTCCCAGCAGCGCCAATCCAAATCCTAACGCCACTCGCGGCGCCAATCGCCATCCGTTCCAACGCTGCGAAATCAGCAGCAACGTTAATCCGAATCCAAACGCGCCGACCGAAACCAGATACTTCGCGCCTCCCGTGGGCCCGCCGCCCACCGGCGAGAAGGGAACTAGGCGCGATTTCATCGTCGTTCCAACCGTCAAGGTGAAAGGCACCGCCGTAGCCCCATTGATCTGGACCGACGGCGCCGACAATGCGCACGACGTATTCAACGGCACCGAGCCACAATTCGTTGTGGGTAGTCCGGCCGATGAACGTCAATTCGCCAGCAGTTCAAATTTCAGGATTTCTACTTGGTGGTGGGCTTGGGTTTCAGGCTCTTGGTCGATTCGTAGCTCATCCGAAAATATCGCGACAGCGTTTTCGTGTCTTGCAGCAGGCTGTCTGGCACCGTGACGTAATCCTTCTTCACCACGCCGTACGACTCGAACAATCTCGTTTTATATTTCTTTAGAAACTCTTCGATCTCTTCATCTGGCAGCCGCAAGCCCATGGTCCCGGTCTGATCCAGATAGGAAAACATATGCCCGTTTACCGACGTGTAGGGATGCACGTCGCCCTTGCGTTCCACGCCGGGGTGCGCCGCGACTAGCTTTTCGTACAAGGCGAGCTTTTCGGCGGGGATCTTGCTTTCTTTTTGGGGGCTCACGTTCGCGCTCGACGCTTAGTGTACCTCAGCGTCGAATCCCACCGCGTCGGAATGGCGCAGGCGCTGCCGCACTTCCTGATCCGTGAACCCGTACTTGAACGCCCACTTAAACGCTTCGGTCGACGGAATCCCCAGGCTCTGGGTCACGATCCCGCCAAACACCGGGTGCCGGAACAAAAACGCCCGGTTCACAAACGTGCCATCCGAAAATTTCGCCACGTCGCCGTCATTGATCACGATCTTTCTGGCCACTTCGCCTTCCGCTTCCAGGTCCATGTCGCACCTCGCTAACCTAGCTCGCTCTCCTCAACTCGTTGGTCATCCGGCTCTTCCGGGCCTCCTTCGCCGCAAATTCCGCCAGCCGGTTCACGTCGGTCTGCGCAAAATAAAACGTCTTCTCCCGCGTCTTGGAGTTCTCCGCGAAATGTTCGGTCTCGAATACGCCGGCCTTCAGCCAGTTCTCCAGCAACTCCCGGTTCACTTCCGCCGCCTGCGCCGCATATGCCGCCGAAAAAAGAGTGCTTCCCATGGGGCCTCCGTCAAATGAATGGTATTAAGAACCGCCACCAACAACCGCACCACAAAATCTCGATAAAAAACGGTTACAGTTTCCAACTCCGAGCTGGTGAGAGTAATCCCACGCGAATCTCCTGCCCACAGGGTGTTTACCCTAGGGACGCCCAGAAACTCTCGTATGTGGATTTCTACGCGAAGCGGAACTCCAGATGTCACAAGAGAAGTGGGGCCTATCCTTACTAGAACTTGGGTTTTTTGAACCGCTCTCGGGTTCATTCATGCCGGACGCGACGTGGCCGAGCAGTCGCGATCTTGGTTTGGACGTTGCTTCAGTTTACGTTGTCATCCCGACAGAGGGTCGCCGTTGCCCCGACGAGGGATCTCTTTTCGACTTCAACCGCACCGTGAAACTGGTCGTCCGTTGCGATTTTTGCTGCTCGTCCTCACGCCCAAATCTATGGCACGATGTTGCCCGACATGATGATCCTGATCGCAGGCCCGTATCGTTCCGGCACCAATGACGACCCCGCGCTAATCCAAAAAAACATCCACGAAATGGAATCCTACGCGCTGCCCATCTTCCGCGCCGGACACATTCCGCTGCTCGGCGAATGGTTCGCGCTACCCCTGGTCGCGCTGGCCGGCTCCAAAAAAATCGGCGACGACGCCTTCAACGAAATCTTCCATCCCATCGCCGTCCGCCTGCTCGAAAAATGCGACGCCGTCCTCCGCGTCGGCGGCCCCTCTGCCGGCGCCGACGAAATGGTCCGCGTCGGCCAATCCCTGGGACTGAAGGTCTACAAAACCCTCGCCGAAATTCCCGCAGCAACTTGACTTCGTTCGGTCACTCCGTTACTGTCCGCCACAACCCGACCCGCATCGCACGCTCGGATGCCGTCGAAGCTTTCCCGGCCGTTCACAATTTCAATTTAACCAGCGCCCAACCCACTCTGCCGCAGAGGTCGGCAACCATGATTATGACCGTGAAAAAATCCTACGGAGTTTTGCTCGCCTTAACTCTCTGTCTGGGCACCGCCAGCGTTCTTTCAGCTCAGGACAAATCCATGGAATCAGCTCCGCCCAAAGTCCTCAACGTCGTCCGCGAAGTAGTGAAGCCCGGCAAGGGCGGCGCCGCACACGAACGCACCGAAAGCGCTTTTGTCCGCGCCATGACCGCCGCCAAGGCCACCGACCATTACATCGCGCTCGATTCACTCACTGGCCCCAGCCGCACGCTCTTCCTTAGCGGCTACGATAATTTCGCGGAGTGGGAAAAGATTCAGCGCGCAGAACAGGCCAACGCCACACTTTCCGATGCCCTGGATCGCGCCGGCCAAGCCGACGGCGACCTGCTGCAGAGCTATGAAACTTCCACCTACGTCCTGAATTCAGCTCAGAGCAACGCCGCAGCGGACGGGCTAGCGGGTGCGCGCTATTTCGAAATCGAAGTCTTCGGCATCAAGCCCGGCCACGAAGCCGATTGGGACGCCGCCGTAAAATTGGTGATACCCGCGCTGGCCAAAGCGAATCCGGACGATCACTGGGCGATGTACGACCGGGTCTATGGCGGCCCATTTGTGGCGGTCGTGATGCGTCCGCTGAAATCGGCGGCGCAGATCGATCAAAGTTTTGCTTCCGACCCGAAGTTCGCCGCCGCCATGGGCGAAGACGGCATGAAGAAGCTCGACGAACTTTCCGCCTCGGCCATGGAATCACACGAAAGCAATCTCTTCGTCATCAATCCGCGCATCAGCTATGTCAGCGCGGAAATGATGGCCGCCGACCCGACGTTCTGGAAGCGCGCCGCCGCTCCCGCCGCCGAGCACAAAAAGCCGGCGGAAAAACCCGCGCAATAAAAAAGCAGGGAACTCGCGAAAGTGGCGCGGCACCCGGGCGAAAGTCTTTCCGGGTGCCGCCCTGTTTGCGTTTTGCTTCTCAGCAAAGGGTGCGGGTTTAGTTGTAAATGCTTCGCCGTCCCTGACGTCGAACCCAGCTTTTCATTCCTGGTTGACGTAAGCGTCATACGATTTTCGCTCGCCAGACGAACGCCCTCCACCCCCCCGCCCCCAACTTCCGCATCTTTCTCTTGACGCCGGGGCCGCGCTTGATTACTTTCTGTCAGAAGTGTTATCTGTGATCGAAGGAGGCGTTTATGTCCGGCTCCGACGGCACGCAGTATCCGTTTCGTTTTGACGAAAATAGTTACGACCTGTTCGAGAAAAATCCCGACGGTGGATCGTTGTGGTTGACCGCCGTGGTGGGCTTGCAGAATGCCAATAGCAAACTGCAGGAAATCGCCGGCCGCACTTTGAATGAGGTCTTTGTCATGGACCTGCACACCAGCACAGTGATGGCTCGGGCCAACGTCGCGGCCGCCCGCGCGGCAGGCAGGTAGAAGCAGCAGGGTATCCAGGGAGAGCAACACGCTTGCCGAATTCTCGATCAGTGGTTGAGGACGACCTGCTTCGAATAACTCTGAGGGCCCTCAAAAATCATCCGGGAATAGTTCTGTGCGTCTCGCTGCTGCTGGCGTCCTGCGCTGCGAAATCCGCGCCGCTGCAAATCAATTGCGTCACGCTCGCTAAAGTTTCCGGCCACGTGCACCTCGTGCCCTGCTCGCGGCAAGCGTCGAATCCGGTGCAACTCGATGACGCCGGCAGCGGCGCCACCTCGGCCTGCCCTAAAGATAACAACGTCGAACTCGTCGTAATCCGCGACGGCCAGCCTACCTTTATTCTTCCCGACCAGGTGCACGTCCAGCGGGCCGGCGACGGCATCGCGGTCGCCATCGACGCCGACCTTCAATAATTTTCTGCGCTGTTACTCGTAGCGCAGCGCCGCCATCGGATCGAGCCGCGCTGCCCGCCGCGCCGGAAAGTAACACGCCGCCAGCGCCACCAACGCCAGCAGCAAAGCCACCGCGATAAACGTCACCGGATCGCTCGCGCTTACGCCAAAAAGCAACTTGCTCATCAGCCGAGTCAAACCAAACGCGGCGACCAATCCGATCAGTACACCGAGCGCCGTAATTTTTATTCCTTGGCCCAGAATCATGCGCAACACATCTGCGCGCTGCGCCCCCAGCGCCACTCGTACTCCGATTTCCTGCGTGCGCTGCGCGGTGAGATAGGAAACCACGCCGTAAATCCCCAGGCTCGAAAGCAGCAGCGCCAGCGCGGCAAACACTCCAAACAAAATCATGGTGAACCGCCGCTCGGCCAGCGAGTCGGCGATGATCTCGTTCATGGTCTGCGCGTCAAACACCACCTGTTCGCTGCTCATCCGGCCGTTGGCGCGGCGAATTGATTCCATCGCGCTCGCCGCATTTTCCGTGCGCACCAGCACGCCCACTCCGGTGGAAGATTGAGCCATGGTTTCGTCGGAAAGCTGCGGGAAAGGCACGTACAGTTGCGCCCGCAGTTCTTCCTGGCCATCGCTATCCAGGCCCCACTGGTTTACATGCCCCACCACGCCGACGATCTCCGCCGTGCCATTAGGATAATCAGCGAGATGCAGCCGCTTACCCAGCGGATCCTCTCCCGGAAAATATTTGCCGGCCAGCACGTCGTCGATCACCACGACTCGCGCGCCGCGCTCATCATCCAGCGAATTGAAAAAACGCCCGCGCAGCAACGGAATGCCCATCACTTTCACGTAGTCGGCGCCCACCACATAATTCAACGCCCACTTCATCTCGTTCCGCGTCGCCGGTGTCGGCTGGCCATCGATCCAGAACAGCCACTCGTCATCGGCGCTCAGCGGAATCGCGCCGGAAGTAATAGAAACGGCTTCCACACCCGGCGCGGATTGAAATGCAGTTTGTACTTCACGAAATCGCGCGCGGATCGCGTCGGGCTTGGCGTGGGCCATCGCCGGCGGCAAGGACAGACCCAGCGTCAGAACCTTGCTGGCATCGAATCCCGGATTCACATTCCACAGCGCGCCGAGCGTGCGCAGCATCAGTCCCGCGCCCACCAGCAGCACCAGCGTTAACGCGATTTCCGCCGCCACCAGCGCGCTCTGCGCGCCGTGCCGCGCGCCGGTTTTTCCGCGTCCGCCTTCCTTCACGAATTCCTGCAAGTCGTGGCGCGCGGTGCGCAACGCCGGCGCCAGTCCAAAGCAAATTCCGGCCAGCAGGGAAATGGCGGCCGCGAAAATCAGCGCGTGGCCATCGACGCCGACTTCGGAGGCTCGCGGCAAAGTGACCGGCAGCAAGCGCAACGCAGCGTGCGTGCCCAGCGCGGCCAGCACGACGCCCAACCCCCCGCCGATCGCCGCGATTAAAATGCTTTCGGTCAAAAGCTGGCGAATGATTCGTTTTTGTCCCGCGCCCAGCGCCGCTCGAATCGCAAATTCATGGGCCCGCGCGTTGGAACGAGCCAGCAGCAGGTTCGCCACGTTTACGCAGGCGATCAACAGCACAAATCCCACCGCGCCGAACAGGACGCCCAAAACCGGCTGCACGGATCCGAACATCCGCTGGCGGAAGGGAATCAGCGTAGCGCCAATTCCTTGGTCCGTGTCCGGATACGCTTGGGCCAGATCGCGCGTCACGCGTTCCATATCCGCGCGGGCTTGCTCGATACTGACGCCCGCCTTCAATCGGCCGATTCCGCCTACGCCCAGGCCCGCGCCGCGATCGCTCAGATACGGATTGGTCCACTGCGCGATGGGCGCGTAAATTTCGTTCGTGCGCAGCGTGCCCAGCAAGTCGAAATTTTCCGGAACCACGCCGACGATCGTGTGCTCGACGCCGTCGAGTATCAGGCTCTTCCCCAGCACGTCCGGTGTCGCGCCTAATTTGCGTTTCCAAAAACCGGCGGTGACCAGCACCGCGGGCGCGCCGCCGCGCCGGTCTTCGTCTGCTTCAAACGTTCGGCCCAGCACCGGATTCACGCCCAGCTGTTCGAAGAATCCGGCGCTGACGAAAGTGAGGTTGACCTGTTCCGCTTCGCCGCGCCCGGTCAGCGCCGCCGACCGCCCGGGACGCAGGACCGCCATCGATTCAAACGTGCGATTGTTTTTTTGCCAGTCCAGAAAATTCGGATAGGAAATCGACCCGGTAGCGAAATTCGGTTTGCTTTCACGCAGCGTCACCAACTGCTCCGGATGCGGATACGGCAGCGGCCGCAGCAGCACACCATTCACCACGCTGAAGAGCGCCGTGTTCGCGCCGATTCCGAGCGCCAGCACGGTCACCGCCGCGAAACTGAATCCAGGATTCTGCCGCAGCACCCGCAGCCCGTGGCGAATATCCATGCCCAGGTCCTCGAGCCAGATCCAGCGCCACACTTCGCGGCTCCGTTCTTCGGTCGACGCCACATTTCCGAATTGGCGGCGCGCCGCGGCCGTGGCCTCGGCCATCGGCATCCCGCCTTCCACCATTTCGTCGATCTTCTCCTGCAGGTGCGTCTGAATTTCGTGCTCGACTTCGTCGTACGCCCGCCGCCGCGCAAATAATTGCGTTAGCCAGTTCATAGTTCACCCGGACCCGGCACCCGGCCGAGGCCCTGCAATGTTTCTCAGGAACGTCGGCCCAGGTCTCTGCGCTCTAGGCCTAGAGCAAAATAGTATGGGAACCAATCGCAAGTCAATAGAAAACCCGAACAGGGAGCAGGCGATTCATTCTCGAGCCCAGCTTTGCGCGCTGGGTCACCGCAGGCTCGGTGCGCCGTCAGCCAAGCGTCGTCATCCTGAGGAGCGCCCTCTGCGACGAAGGATCACAACCATGCCAACGCACTCATCATCATGACGACGAACGAAATTGTACTGGATGAGATCTTTCGCTTTGCTCAGGATGACGGCAATCACAAGCGGCTTCGCTTTGCTAGGGCGGACGGCCATGGCCGGGGCTTATTGCTCGTCGTAGACGCTGACTGCGTTGAATTTCTTGCCGTCCGCGCCCACGCCGCCGAGTTTCACCGTCGAAACTTTTCCGTCTTTCGAAACTTCGGTATTGGACATCGCGATGGCGTCCCCGCCCTTCTTCAAAATGGTTCGCACCATGTTGGAATTGACCCGGGTCATGGCCACGGTATCCGCGCCGCCGGGCATGCCGCTGCCGGTGACCGGGCTGTCCTTGCCATCGTAGTTGGAAGTGAAGCTGTATTCGATCGGCTTACCGTCGGCGTCCACTCCCGAAAATGTGTACGCCGCGCCCGCGCCCTCGGCCACCACCGTGCGGGTCAGACTCCTCGGTGCCGGCATTCCGTCAAATTTCGATTTAGACAGATTTAATTTCCAGGTCCCCACAAAGGGATTGCTCTGCGCCGGCAGCGAGCGGGCCGCCACCGCCGCGAGGGTCAATACACACACCAGCCAAAGAACTCGATTCATCCGCTTGCTCCTTGAATGGACCGGCGCGTCCACGCCTCAACGTTGCGCGCAGTATGTCGCCGGGCGGGCGTGATAGCAAGATGGATTGCTCTGCGGCCGCAAGAAAAAAATCCGGGCCATAACACTAAGGTAAGTAGCGTGGCGGGTAACAGGGCGATGTTTTAACCACTAAAGGAACCGGCGGTGCGCCCGTTCGCGCATCCAGGGCTCAAATGGAATCAGCCGAATCATCTGTTTGCCGGCGCGCAGCGTTTTCAGAAACGCCCGCTCGTCGACCTTCGATATGCGCATCGCCGCGCGCGCACTGCGCCGCGCCAGTTCGATCCCCACATCCGCAGCCTGAACCTGCGCCCGGTCGGTCATAAAATCGCCGAAGGCGATCGCGCTGCTGACCCGAAATTCCGCCTTCGCATCTTTATTCACCGCCGTGATGCGCCCACGTAAATCCTCCAGCGCCTTCTGCACCGCTTCCACATTAAACCGCGGCGCCGCCGCGCCCGAGACTACGTCGCCATCGACGCTGGTCATCCATTCATTTTTGCCTGCGCCCGGCTTCACGTAGCCCTGCATCTGCAGCACCGCCAAGGCCGGCCGAGCCTCCGCCACCGTAATCCCCACGCCCCGCGCAAATTCCTGCGCCGTCCAGGTCAGCGCCCCTTTTGTTTCCTTCAGAAAACTCAAAGCCGCTGCAATCGAAACCGCCGGCATCCGTGCTGCGCTCACTTTTTTCTTAATATTCTTGGGCATGGTGGCTACCGAATCCGCCGGCCGCGGATCTCAAATGAAATGATTTGACGATTCCGCGTCAAATCCTCTTGACAATTTATCGGCGTCGAAACGAACGAACTATAAAACGACTATAAGCAGACTTCACTTGAAAAAATCTCTGTCACGTTGTGGTGTGTCTGTTTTCGTTCTTTTTTGCCTCCTGGCTTTGGCCTCGTCCCACGGTGCTGCTGAACGGCCATAGCGCGGGGAGGTCATGTTGCCGGTTCTGCTCCGGTGCTGGGCGAGTCCTGTTCCTCGGTCCGACGCGCCGTAGGAGAGTGGAGCAGTTTTTCGATGGGCTGATCGCTTTGTCGAAAGTGGATCGTAGAAACGCCCGGGCGGGACCAAAACTGGTTCCACCCGGGCGTGGTTTTTGGGACAGGCTCAGATTAAGCTTGTCATCCTGACCATGCGGCGCGTTATCAAACGCGCTCGGCGAACTCTCCGTGAGCTCAAGCCTTTCTCTGCGCCCTCGGTGTTAAATCTTTCCCTTTACTACTTTCCCGCTTCGAATACGTTTCAAATTTTCGCTGAGACTTAGTCGCTCTACGCAAATCGCCAACGAGGCGCAGTGGCACCGCAACAAATGCTCCAGCAGCGATTTCAGTCGCACCGACCGCTCGATCGTCCGCTTCACCTCGACGATCTTCCGCTCCGCCAGCTTTTTCCAGCGCGGCCCCACCGGCGCGTCATCCCGCAGACCTCCGAGAAAAATCTTAATCTCGCCTAAAGTAAATCCCATTTCACTGGCAAAACAGATCAGCCGCACGCGATGAACTGCGTCGTCCGCATACCGCCGCTGCCCGCTCGCCCGGTGCGGTGCCGCGAGCAGCCCCACCTGCTCATAATAACGAATGGCCGAGGCATTCAGGCCGGTGCGCCCGGCGAGCTCGCCAATCTTCACTTCGCCTCTCTTGCGCGGCGGTCAGAAATTGCCGCTTGACCTAAAGTCAGCTTGAACTTCTAGCATTTCCCGGTAGGCCGAAGCAAATCGTAAAGGAGGCAACATCATGAAGGGAAACTTCAGCAGTTTGCTAAGAAAGTCAGCTTCCACAATTCTCGGCGGTTTGATCGCGTCGTGCGGAACACCAGCCTTCGCGGCGCCAGCGAACCCAGGAATGGGGAAAACAATGGCGATTACCATGCAGCAGAGCGCGGGCCAGACACCACCGGCAGCGCAGGCCCCGACGACGCAAAGCAAATTCTACTGCAACCTCAAAGCGCTAAATCCTGAAGAGCGCGCGCGCCATAAGAAATTATCCGAGAAACTCATCGCCGCACGCACCGCCATCGTCGAAGCCGACAAGGGCTACGAATTCCAGTTCACCCCCGCGACCATGACTCTCGCTGAACTCGCCGAATGGTCCGTGGCCGTATCCAAATGCTGCCCCTTTCTCGATTTTCACCTCCACCTGGAAAACGAAGGCCAGCTCCTCTGCCTCCGCCTCACCGGCGCTCCGGGAGTCAAACCATTCATCCGCGCAGAATTTCAGGTTCCGGCAAAATAAGGAATGCTTGAAGTTCGAATTGGATTGTCATTCCGGTCTCAAACTGGCGGCGGCCCAGGCTGCCGCTTTTTTTGCTGCGCCTTCACCTGCTTTAGCCGCTCCGCGTACAGGAATAGAGTATCCAGCGTGAACCTCATTTGTGTTTTACGCAGCGATTACCTGGCTCGCTCGCTCGGCATGGACAAGGTCCCGCGGGGTTAGCCAATCGTCAATGTTTGACGGGAAATGAATCTACTGAATTAGGGGTCGCCCATTCACGCCGGCCTTTGGCTCAAATCCATGGCGCGCGGCGAATGGGTTAGGCTGCCGAGGCTGATCACGTCCACCTCGGCGTCGGCGTACAACTCCGCGGTGGTTTCGGTGATTCCGCCGCTGGCTTCCACCAGGATCGCGTCCCACACCTGCTCGTGCCGCAGCGCGACGATAATTCGCCGCACATCTTCCGGCATCTGGTTGTCCAGCATCACCAGGCACGGATAATCGTGCACTCGCGATCCGCCTGCTTTCTTCAGCCGGGTAAATTCGCGTGCGGCGGCGATCGCGGCGTCCTCGCTGCGCACTTCAACTTCGATAAATCGCGTGCGGCGCTGTTTTTCCCAGGCTTTGATCACCGCCGCCGGCGCGGCGCGCACTTCGTCGCGGTGAATCAGCGCCAGATGATTGTTCTTGATCACGATGCCGTCAGCCAGGCTCAGCCGGTGCGTGCCGCCTCCGCCCACATGCAGCGCGCGCTTATCCGGCAGTCCCCATGGAGTCTTCCGCGTGCCGGTAACGCGCGTCGCCGGACAACGCTGCGACGCGCGTTCCTGCATGCGCTTTGTCGCGGTGGCAATGCCGCACATGCGCTGCAGCAGATTCAAGCCCACCCGCTCCAGCGTCAGAATCTTGCTTTGCGGTCCCTCGACACGCACCAACGCGTCACCGGTATTCAAAATGTCGCCGTCCTCTTTCTTCAGCACCACTTTCAGCCCGTGCTTGCGAAACAGCCACGCATATTCTTCCAGCCCCGCCGCCACTCCCGGTTCGCGCGCAATAATTTGCGCCGCCGCCGGTTTATTTTTTATGCCCAGCGCCGCCACGGTCGCGTCCCGCGGCAGCGTATCGGTTTCCAGCAGCGTGCCTAGAATCGCGCGCACCGTGCGCAGATAATCTTTATTGGCGAAGGTCAATTCGGCGCCGCGGAACAGCGCCTGCTCGACGATCCGGCGCCGTAAATCCGGCATGTTGTAACGAAGCGATGGTTGCATGGGGTAAATGAGCGACTGGGGATCGCTGTTGGAAGTATACCGCGAAAATACTGTAATCAGATGTTACTACGACCGAAAAGGCGTCATCCTGAGGAGCGCAGCGACGAAGGATCTCAACCATGCTGCCGCGCCCAGGCTGCTGCGAGAAGGACACGTGCCGACAACGGTGCACTGGTTGAGATCCTTCGCTGCGCTCAGAATGACGGTGCATTGTTCTGCGTCTCGTGCACGTCCATCCTTCACGCCACGATGAAACGTGAGCTCCCGGATGGGCGGTATACTCTTCGTCGAAAGAAAATTGATCGCGAACGAAGAAAAGAGGGAATCATGAGCGAACAGGTGGCCAAGGCCGAAAAGCTTCGTCAGCTTCATCACGGACCGAAAATCCTGGTTCTACCCAACGCCTGGGACGCGGCCAGCGCGCGCATCTTCGAAGACGCCGGTTTCCCCGCGATCGCCACCACCAGCGCTGGCGTGGCCTTTTCGCTCGGCTATCCTGACGGCCAATTTATCCCGCGCGACGAAATGCTGGCCGCCGTGAAAAAAATCGCCTCCAGCGTGAAAGTGCCGGTCACCGCCGACCTCGAAGGCGGCTACGAAGACGCCGGTAAAACCGCCGCGGCGGCGATCGAAGCCGGCGCCGTGGGCTTGAACCTCGAAGATTACGATCACGCCAGCAACAACGCGCTGGTTCCGATCCCCCAGCAGGTGGAAAAAATTAGAGCCATGCGCCGTGTCGCGGATGACCTCGGCGTGCACCTGGTTATCAACGCTCGCACCGATCAATACCTCGCCGAAATCGGCGAGCCCGCCACGCGCTTCGCCAGCGCCACCGAACGCCTGCACGCCTACATCAAAGCCGGCGCCGATTGCGTTTTTGCCCCCGGCGTCACCGACGAAGAAACGATCGCGCGCCTCGTTGCTGAACTAAAATTTCCGCTGAACGTTCTGGCCCAGGCGCCGTCGCCGCGCGTTCCGCGCCTGCAAGCGTTGGCCGTCGCGCGCGTCAGCACCGGCGCCGGAATCGCCCGCGCGGCCATGGGCGTGACCCAGCGCGCCGCCCGCGAACTGCGCGACCACGGAACCTACGCCGAAATGATCCAGAGCGCCATGCCTTGGGCCGAAGCCAATGGATTGTTCCGAAAGTAGTCCGGAAGTGCCAGCCGCTATCGCGCACACACGTACACCGGAAGTGCGCAGCAGAATTCGCGGCGGATGTATTGCTTCGCGGCCCCCATCCCGCGCCGGTTTTTCCCTAAGAAATTTCCATTAGCCCCTGGGCAATGTTTTGCCTACTACGTTCACCCTATTGAAAATCCTCGCTCCACGGGCCAACCTGAAGCAGAAATGCGGCCCTCAGTTTTCACCTGCCGCGGCTATAGCAATTCATTTTTCCGAAGTTTTAGCCATGGCCAAAGCTACTAAAAAGATTCTCATCGCCGACGACAATCCGCACTTGCGCAAGGCGCTCTGCCGCCTGTTCGAAAATCACGCCTTCCTGGAAATTTGCGCCGAAGCTGTGAACGGCCGCGAAGCCGTGGAAATGGCCGTGCAAATGAGACCCGATTTGATCATCCTCGATTTGTCCATGCCGGTGATGAACGGCCTGGAAGCCGCGCGAATCTTGAACGAACTCATGCCCGCCGTCCCCAAAATCCTCTTCACTCTCCACGCCCAGGCCTTGATGATGGCTGATTTAAAAACCGCGGGAATCGATCGAGTCGTGGCGAAATCTGACATGACCGAGTTGATCGGCCACTCCGAAAATCTGGTCAAAGCGGCGTAAACACGTCACACCGTCGAAAGATTCACCACCGAGGACACGGAGAAAAAAGATGAGGGCACGGACCAGCCCGCATCGTGCCGTCGCCGTGACCTCATCTTTGCCGTTCTCCGCATTTCTCGGTGTTAAGTCTTTCGCCTTTTGCTTTGTCGCTGATGGAAATGAAAACCGTGGTATATACTCCGCGCATTCTCTCGAGGAGGCATCTCCCCTTGCGCAAATACCTGGCTGAATTTCTCGGAACTTTTGTTTTGGTTTTTGGCGGCGTTGGCAGCGCGGTCCTGGCCGGCAGTCACATCGGCTACGCCGGCGTCGCTTTCGCTTTCGGCCTCTCGCTGCTCGCCATGGTGTACACCATCGGCCCGATTTCGGGCTGCCACATTAATCCGGCGGTCACCCTCGGCGTGCTGCTGGCTAAACGCATCGGCTCGCGTGACGCTCTGATGTACGTCATCGCGCAGATTTTCGGCGCGATCGTCGCCTCGGCGCTGATTCTGCTGGTGGCCAGTTCGGTCGCCGGCGGTTACGACCTCGCGGCCGGCGGCCTCGGCGCCAACGGCTACGGCGCGCATTCTCCCGGACAATATTCCATGACCGGCGCGTTCATCGCCGAAGTGATCCTGACCATGTTCCTGGTCGTCACCGTGCTCGGTGCCACCGACGTGAAAGCTCCGGTAGGTTTCGCCGGCCTGGCCATCGGCCTGGTCCTCACTCTGATTCACCTCGTCGGAATCCCCATCACCAACACGTCGGTAAATCCGGCGCGCAGCATCGGGCCCGCGCTGTTCGTGCAGGGCTGGGCGCTGCAACAATTGTGGCTCTTCATCGTCGCGCCGTTGGTTGGCGCAGTGCTGGCCGCGCTGGCCTACGCTACGATTCGCCTGCCCGATACGGTCATCACCACGCCCGCCGGCGAGCGCGCGCTGGATAGCGAGCAAGCTCAGCGTCGCAAATAACCGCCGGCTGCCGCCGGCTCATGGTACGCATATTGAAAATGGGCCGCGCCGCCTCTGCGTCGGTCGCCCCGAGGCGCGCCTCGAAATCGGGCGCATCGAGAGAGGCGCAGCGAACCCGGGCGACCTCTTTTATCGCCGGATGGCGTGCGCGCAATCTCTAAGCGTCTACTCAGCCTCAGTGCGACGCCGATAGTCGGTCAGTTTCCGGTAACGGCGTAATCGGGACTTAGGCCATCGGCCGATCTTGATGTAGTATCGCGCCGTTTTACGAACTCTTTTGAGACATAACAGTGAACGTTACGATCCAAGAGCGCAAGTTTGCGCTGCGCTCTGAATACGACATTACGGTTCCCGGCGACAGTTACTACGCCGTGAGGAAATTGTTTTCGCTTCGCGCCAATCTGCAGGTGCTGACCGAAGATCGCCGATTGCTGGCTAGGATATTGGGCCACTTTTCATTGTTCCGATCGAAGTATGATTTTATTTTTGCGGACGGAAAACTGTACTGCCTTTGGAGCGAACAAGTATGGAAGGGTGTGTACGCGTGTGAAAGCACTGAAGAGAAATTCCGGCTGTACACCCACAAAGGCGTTAACTACTCGATCTTCAATGGTGATCGTCAGATCGCAGCGTTCAGTAGAAATCGGATCGTGATTGGTCGGGGAAACCGCTTTGACATTCAGATCAATACAGATGCCAACGTGCTCGTGGTAATTTGCATGGTCCTAACGGTGAACACTTTTACAAACGATGACGACCATGCGACCGTAACTTATGATTTCGGCAACATTGGCCCCGAGAGCAGGCCTTTCGACACGTCTTGGGAACCTAGTTGAATCCGCCAACCATAGTAAGAGCACAATTACAGAACTCTGCCCTCAACTCCTGATGAGTCGCGTAATCGGAAACTGACCCACCACCGCCGCCGCAAGCGTTGACTCTCGATGTCCGCCGATGTAAGTTGCAGCCGCGAGTTCCAGGAGGGCGGCGATGCTGATAAAAACGATTGCGCGGCTGACGTACTGGGTGGGCATGACCTGCGTGGTGCTGGCCCTGATTTCGCGCGGAATGAATGCCCTGGGATTTGAAATGACCGGCGTCCTGACCAAAGGCCATCCCATCGATTACCACAGCCTGCTCGATGGCGCGCTGCTGTTTTTATTTTCGTCGATCGCTTCGTCGCTCTACGCCCGCCTGGAACATTAAGAAAGACAGCGCCGCAAACAATTTCGCTTTGCCGCCATCATCTGGCCACCATGGTCATCCCGAAGCGCGGCGAAGGATCTGCCTTTTACGCTGCGACCGCGACTCTCGATCGCGAAGTAGGCCGACCATATCGGCGCTCCGGGTCCCCCCGGCCGCCGCATCCTGACCAAAGAATAGTCTTCTTTACATTCCCCGCCATTCGACATAGGCTCCGGCTCAAGTACCTGGGCCCCTTCCAAAAATCCCAGCAGTGAAGGACCAAAAAATGGACATGAACACCCTGCTTCCCATCATTCTCAGCCTGATCAGCGGCGGAGTCGGCGGCAACATCGCTGGCGCCTTGCTGAAACAATTCAGCCTGGGGCCCATCGGTAATTCCATCGTCGGTGTGCTCGGCGGCGCAGCAGGCGGCGCGCTGATGAGCCATTTGCCGGCGCTGGCCAGCACCGGCACGGCCGGCAATGTCGGTGGCTCGGCCGTCGGCGGCGCGATCTTGATGGCCATCATCGGCGCGGTGAAGAACGCCATGGCCGGCAAAGCCACCACGTAATCCGCGGCGAAGAATTTCGCGCGATATTCTCGATTCAAAATGGGAATGTTTTTTCGCGCCAGGGGTGTGCGCCAGCGGAGAAGTCCAAATCAAAAGCCTCACCACAGAGAACACAGAGAAAAAAAGAGAGCGGGCACGGAGACGCTGAGCCGCGGGCAACGAGTTCGCGCACCGTTCAAACTCTCCGTGCCCTAAGTTTTTTTTCTCGGCGTCCTCTGTGTTAGATCTTTATGCCCTTGTCGTACGCTCGAACGCGCGCTACTCGTCCTTATTCTTCAGCTTCAACCGATGCTTATTCTCTTCCAGGAACGCCCGCAGATCCGCCGCCACATCAAGCAATCGGATCCACTGTTCGTAATACAAAGTGACCGGAAACCGTCCCAGCCCGTACACGCTGACGCCACCCTTTTCTCCCACTCGAAATTCCAGCGCCCCGCTTCGCTTCGACCCGC
>Ga0209221_1000026_pt1 | contig 90516 bp, 82 predicted proteins | sample BlaSpr_A8_Ref_O2_FD_187989 | JGI IMG/M metagenome (GOLD analysis project Ga0209221, IMG submission 187989) | Forest soil microbial communities from Thunder Bay, Ontario, Canada - Black Spruce, Ontario site 2_A8_Ref_O2 (SPAdes) (version 2) | ecosystem: Environmental > Terrestrial > Soil > Boreal...
CCCCGCCCCTACACACGCCCGGGCGTGGAGGACTACCTGGGCGTATTCCGCACTGTCAGGAACAAAGCCGCGATACCAATCAGCAACACCGTTACTTCAATCCGCACCGACGCCTGATGCAACCGATCAAATTCCATGCGCAAAGGATTATCCTTCGGCGTCGAGTCCACTGAAACCATCTCCGTTCGTAGCTCCGCGAGGCGCGGGAGAACCCGCATCTGCGTCACGAGAGTGAGCGCCAACATCAAAACCACGCCAATCATCGCCGGCTGCAAAAACGCTTTCACCGACTGCGCAAGCGCCAATCCCGCCACCAAATACAAAACCGCAGCAACCATCCCCAAATAGTGCAAACGCGCAAGCGAATATCCCACCATCAATCCAGTCTGATCGCGGCTCTGCAATACGCCAAATATCCCCTGCGTAATCACAATAAAATAGATGATGGACCCCACCCAAGTGCCCAAAGCAATTACCTGTACGAATCGCAAAATGCTGTTCATCGTATGCTCCCCAAGCGACTGCATTGTACCTGTACAACGCCAGCTCGTACGCTATGCCCTACCCGCTGGAATATTTAGGCAATCCACAATGCACGCATCGCCGCGCAGAGACTCCCACGCGATACCACGACGCTATTCTGAATTGTTTGCCGCATCTGGGGCATCGCCAGTACGAAACCACGGCGCCAGCCGTGCCGATCAGCAGAAACCACGCGAACGTTATGATAATGAAAAGGACAGGAAGATTGAAAATCCGGACGATTAGACGCGCGAGCAGAATGACGGGGAAAAAGCCTGCCAGCGCCAGTAGCGCCAAGTTCCGCCAGAACTTGTATCGTATCCAATTTTGTTGATAGTCGCGCATCTCGATGGGCGCCCCGGAAATCGCGCTCGATTCCCTTCCGCTATTAGGCCGGCCCAGCCACGCTGCCCAAAGCCTAACACGGCGTCGCAACCCCAAAACTTTTTGAACACACCTGTCCCTTCGGCGTTTCGCATCATCCAACGATTGGTGGTAGAACTGAATAGTGCGGTGAGTGGTGGGCGACCAAGGACTTGAACCTTGGACCTCTCCCGTGTGAGGGGAGCGCTCTAACCACTGAGCTAGTCGCCCACGCTGCGCGGCACTTCCGGGGCCGAACTGAATTCCCCGAAAAATTGCAAAAGGCCGTCCAGGTTGTAGCCGCAACCTGCATGGCCATTTACTGAGGCAGCGGCAACCTATTTTTGTAGCAGAAGGCCACGCGAATTGCAAACAACCACGAGCAAAGCCAGCACGCGCCTCGCCGAACTTTTGCGCGCGATCACGCGCGTCGTGAAGGGCAAGGAAGACGTCATTCAGCTCGCGCTCACCACGCTGCTCGCGCGCGGACATCTGCTGATTGAAGACGTTCCGGGCGTTGGCAAGACCACGCTCGCGCAGGCACTGGCGCGTTCTTTCCGCTGCTCGTTCCAGCGCATTCAATTTACTTCGGACCTGCTGCCCAGCGACGTGATCGGCGTCAGCGTGTTCAATCCGGCGACGCAGGAATTCGAATTCAAGCCGGGGCCGATTTTCGCGAACATTATCGTGGCCGACGAAATCAATCGCACCACGCCGAAAACGCAATCTTCGCTGCTGGAAGCCATGAACGAAGCGCAGATTACCGTGGACAATCACACCCACCCACTGCCGAATCCGTTCCTGGTGCTCGCCACGCAGAATCCCATTGAGCATCACGGCACCTACCCGCTGCCGGAATCGCAGCTCGATCGCTTCCTGATGCGCATTCGCATGGGCTACCCATCGCGCGAGAGCGAAAAAGAAATCATCCGCAATAATGCCGGGCACGCCCCGGTGGAAAAAATCACGCCGGTAATGGACGCGGCCGATGTTGTCGCGATGCAGGAATCCGTTGCGCAAGTGAAAGTGGAAGAAAGCCTGCTGGACTACGCGCTGGAAATCGTAGAGCGCACGCGCCAGACCGAACAGTTGAGCCTGGGCGTCAGCCCGCGCGGAGCCGTGATGCTGCATCGCGCTGCGCAAGCTCGCGCTTTCCTGCTGGGCCGCGATTATTGCCTGCCCGACGATTTCAAGCGCCTCATCGTGCCCGTGTTTGCGCATCGCGTGGTGGTCAGCTCGCGTTACGTTTCCACGCAGAAAAAATCCGAGCAGGCGGAAGCCATCCTCGGCGAAATCCTCGATAGCACCCGCGTTCCTGTGTAACTAAGATGGCCGAATCGCTCGTCCTTCGCATGTGGCGCGACCGCGACAAACACGGTTGGCGCAATTTTGCCGTCGCCATGCTGGTTCTCTCCGTCGCGTTGCTGGTCGCGCTGTTCTCCGCCGCCGTCGCACAGCAGGGCCGCGTCAGGCTCGCGGCCATCACCACTGTAATCGCTCTGAGCCTGGCCGGATGGGTGGCCATCAAGATCGTGCCCAAACTTGCGCGGCGCACCAGCCTGCGCTGGATCGTCTATCAGGTGGACTACCGGCTCACGCGTGTGGGAATCGTTTACCTCGGCGTCGTCTTTGTCGTCATCCTGGCTTGCGTCAACACTGGCAACAACCTTCTCTGGATGCTGCTTTCCTGCGCGATCGCCGGGATGCTGATTTCGGGCGTGCTTTCGCGCGCGGTGCTGCGCGACATCGAACTGAGATTTGACATGCCCGAGCATGTCTTCGCGGAGCAACCCGTCGTCGCCGAGCTGGAATTGCGCAACGAAAAGCAGGCGTGGCCGTCATTTTCCTTGCGCGTCGTTGGCGAAAATAAAAAAGGCGCCGGAGAGATTCTCACGCGCCCGGTATTTTTTCCTTACATTCCGCGGCAGTCCTCCGCGCGCCAGAAAGTCGAGCTCACTTTTCCGCATCGCGGCAATTATCGCCAGGACGCCTTCAGCATCCGCACGCGTTTCCCTTTCGGCTTCTTCGAGAAAACCCGCCAAGTGGATTCGCAGATGGAGATCATCGTCTATCCCAAAGTCGCGCCCACTGACCATTTTTACGAAGTTCTTCCGCTGCTGAGCGGAGAAATGGCCAGCAATTTTCGCGGCCGCGGGCACGAGCTGCACTCGTTGCGCGATTATTTGTCGTCAGATAGCGCGCGTTTCGTGGATTGGAAAGTCACCGCGCGCGCCGGACGGCTGATGGTCCGCGAATTCGCGCGTGAGGACGAACGCCGCGTGATGTTGGTGCTCGATCCTTTTATCGGGCCGCCACCTGTCACATCCGGTTCAGCCGATGCTGCGACGGATGACGCGGCTGCCGCGGAACACGCCGCGCGTTTCGAGCGCGCCGTTTCCATGGCCGCCTGCGTTGCATGGCACTTTAACGAACTCAATGCGGCGCTGCAATTCCGCACACATCGTTTCGCGACGCCGATGGCTCCTTCCACCGAAATCATCTATGACGCGCTACGCGAGCTGGCCACCATCCAGCCGGATATGTCGGCGCTTGGCGGCGAGTTCCTCGATGACCTGGCCTCCGAGCGCGAAATTTTCAAAATCATCCTCACCGCCCGGCCGCAAAACACCATTCCCACGGCGCTCTGGTCCTCCTCCTATTTTCTGTTTCTCAATTCACTGTAGCGAGGAATCGTTTCCGTGAATCGAGATGAACTCATTCGTTAACTAGAGGTACACAGATTTCATGGCCGCCGTGTGTTCGCGATTGGCATTCCACTCATCCTGCTGTTTGAAATTCCAATCGACGTATATGTCTTGAAATGGGCGCGTGCTCAGCCCCATTCCCGAAAGACAGTGTTCAGGTCTTTGTATGGCTTCGCGGCCTGTTTGGCCATCGTGGTTGCCTTCTACGTGATCGTTCGGCGCACGATCGCTAGGTACGCTCCGTCATGCCCGCACTGCGCAGCTCGGATCACTTGGCGGGAGAGCGCAACCATTCTTGGCTCTGGCCAATGCCAGCGTCGCAGGAAGGAACTGTTTCGGAATTCCTGAGCTGCGGTGATGAGAGAGCACCGCTCACCCTATTTCCAACGTCCGCTCGCGTTCGATTCAGTTCATGCGAGAATGACGCCGCATGAAAAAGGACCTCGCCGATCGCGCACTGAAAACTTTCCAGACCCGCTTGCTCGCCTGGTTTCGTGCGCATCAACGCGACCTCCCCTGGCGCCGCAGCCGCGACGCCTACCGCATCTGGGTCGCCGAAGTAATGCTGCAGCAAACGCGCATCGCCGCCGTGATGCCGTACTATCACCGTTTCCTCGCGCGGTTCCCTACCGTGCGATCGCTCGCGCGCGCGCATGGAGCCGAAGTCCTGAAACTGTGGTCCGGCCTGGGCTATTACAGCCGCGCCCGTAATCTCGATCGCGCCGCAAAGATTATCGTCGCTCAACACGACTGCCAATTCCCGCGCACACTCGACGCCGCGCTCGAACTCCCCGGCATCGGCACCTACACAGCCGCCGCCGTGCTGAGCATCGCCTACGATGTCCCGCTAGCCGTACTCGACGGCAACGTCGCCCGAGTCCTCGCTCGCATCACGGCGATTCACGGCGACCTACGCGCTCCGAACAATTGGCGCGCCCTCATGGCAGCCGCGCAAAATCTCCTCGCAACGCAAGCCCCAGGCGATTGGAATCAATCCCTCATGGAGCTAGGCGAAGTAATCTGCACGCCACAATCGCCGCGTTGCGCAGAATGTCCCGTCGCCAGTCATTGCCGCGCCTACGCCCAAGGCCTCACCAACAAAATCCCCGCGCCCCGCCGCAAACGCGCCCCAGTCCAAATGAAAATCGCTGCCGCAATCCTCCGCGATCCGCGCGGCCGCACCCTGCTGATCCAAGATCCCGGCGCACACGACAAGGTGCTCTTCTCCCGCATGTGGCAATTCCCCGCCGTAGAGATCAAGCGCCACGCAAAGGCAGAGCTGGAAGCACACCTCCGCTCGACGCTGGCGATCACAAAAATCTCACTGGAAGAATTGCCGGCAGCCCGCCACGGCGTAACCTTCCGCAATATCACCCTGCTCCCATTTCTAGTAAACGTTCCCGAACTTCCGACGCTTCCTCGCACCCGCATCCTCCCTCTGAAAAATCTCGCCAAGCTCCCCATCTCCAGCGCCACCCGCAAAATCGCCGCCGCCGTGTCGGGCGCCCCCATGGGCTGAGCTATAATTCGTGCATGAAGACCGGCACACGCAAAATCTACGAATACACGGCTTTCTTCGAGGCCAACGAGCACGGCGGCTACACAGTTACAGTCCCATCGCTGCCGGGATTGGTCACGGAGCGCCGTGACCTGAATAATGCGCGTGAAATGGCGAAAGACGCCATTCGCTGCTACATCGAAGGCTTGAAGAAGGCAAAACAGGAAATCCCTGTTGAAATGGAAACGGCGCAGGTCAAACTCTCGATTACCGCCTGAATACCTCTTTTATTTCATTGCGGCTTGGGCGCACGCCCCCTCGCATCACCGCAACCGCAAATATAAATTTCGCCGCCAAACTTTATCTCTACGATTTCTCTTTATCAGTGCCTTCATCAGTGTTCATCTGCGTTCATCTGTGGTGATTTTGATCCCCAAAACGCCACCACTACCGCCGCCGCACAACAGTACCCATTACACGATAGACACCCAGCAATCCACCGCTCAATCCACGTTCCCTCTGCGACTGCTATCATATAAACGTCCATGGCCTCCACCGCGCGCCTCAGCGCTCCGCCGCTCCCGGCGGTGCAACGTTATTTTGAAGTGTCGCTGTTCCTGCTGGTTTCGACGGGCATTTTCGCCGTCGTCAGCACCGGCAAACTCGACATATTCTCGACTGTAATTCCCGTCGTGGTGCTCGTGTATAAAGCCGGCCGCCTGTGGCGCGGGCGCGGTCCCGAAATTTCCGTGCGCACAGCGACGGGCCTGGTGCTCGCGTATTTCCTTTTTTTCCCGATTGACCTCTGGGTGCTGTCGCGCACCGTGTCGCAAGGCGCGCCGAACCCCGCGCTGTATTCCGCGCTGCTGGCCGCGATTCACCTGATGCTTTTCGCCACGCTGGTGCGCCTGCTCTCCGCGCGCGGCAATCGCGACTTCGCGTTTCTGGCCATGTTGGCGGTCACCTGCATGTTGGCCTCGGCAATTCTCACGGTCGAAACCGGCTTCCTAATCGCGCTGGCAATTTTTCTGGTCCTGGCCGTTTCCACGTTTGTCGCGCTGGAAATTCGCCGCGGCGCCAACGACGCCGTCTCGCCTCCGCTCGAACCCGGCTCGCCACTCGCGCATCGCCTGAATCGCGCGCTCGGCGTGACGTCCGCGCTGGTCGCCATCGGCACGCTATTTATCGGCGCCGTGATTTTTTTCATGTTGCCGCGCGTCACCACGGGCTATCTGAGCGCTCTGAACCTGCAGCCAAAATTGATGACCGGCTTCAGCGACGATGTCACCTTGGGCGAAATCGGTGAAATTCAGAAGAGTAGCGCCGTCGTCCTGCGTATTCATATTGACGGCGATCCCGGCCGCGCCGAAGGCATTCACTGGCGCGGCATCGTGCTCACCAATTTCGATGGCCGGCGCTGGTTCACTCCGCCGCGCGAACAAACGATAATTTCGGCCGATTCCGCAGGCGAATATCGTTTGGACCCGCCGCTGCTCCCCGCCGGCGATTCCATTCCGCTGCATTACACGGTATTGATGGAGCCAATCGCCACCGACGCCATATTTGTCGCGCCGCGCGTTGAATCGCTGCAAGGCCGCTTCTCCTCCGACGCCGACCGCTTGGGCAGCGCAAGACATAATGGATACCTGATTCTCGATCAGACCGGCTCGCTCTCGAATCCTTTCCACAACAACACCAAAATCCGGTACGAGGCCACCTCCAGCCTTCCCGCCGTGCCACCGCAACAGCTGCGCCGGGCCTCCGCCGACTTTCCGGATTCGATCGCCGCGAATTATCTGCAGCTGCCGCAGCTCGATCCGCGCATCCAGCAGCTCGCCGAACAAATCACCGCCGGCTCAACCACCGAATACGACAAAGCCGCGAAGATCGAGCTGTACCTGAAAACTCACTATCGCTACACGCTGGATCTCACCGGCCCGCGCACCGCCGATCCGCTCGCTTATTTTCTTTTCACCCGCCGCGCCGGACATTGCGAATATTTTGCGGCGGCCATGACGGTGATGTTGCGCGATCTCGGAATTCCCGCGCGTTACGTCGGCGGATTTCTTCCCGGCGAATACAACGACGTCGGCGGCGACTGGATTGTCCGCGCCAGCGACGCGCACGTGTGGGTGGAAGTGTTTTTTCCCGGCTATGGCTGGATTACTTTCGATCCCACGCCGCCCGGAAACGATTCGCACGGCGGCCTGCTCGAGCGCCTGAGCATGTACTGGGATTGGTTTCAATACGCCTGGGGCGAGTGGATCATCAACTACGACTTCGGGCACCAGCTGACTCTCGCGCAAAACGTGCAGAAAACTTCGCGCGATTGGGGCGAGAGCGCGCGCAAGTATTACCAGCTGAAACAACGCCAGGCTCTGGCGCTGATCGTCAAGCTCGACAAAAAAACCGAAGCCTCGCCGTATTTCCTGCCCGGCGTCCTGGTTTTTCTGGTGGCGCTGCTGATATATCTGCGCGGCCGGAGCATGTTCGGTTACCTCGCGGCGCGTTGGAGCCTGCGCGCGCGCAGCAGCGGCAATGTAACTGCCTCGCTCGCGACGCTGGAATATCGCGAAATGCTGCGGCTGCTCGAACGGCGCGGCTGGAAAAAATCACCGTCGCAAACCGCGCAGGAGTTCGCCGCCGCCATTCCGGCCGCAGAAATCGCCGCGCCCGTCGCGCAGCTCACCGCACTCTATCAATCCGCCCGCTTCGGCGACCAGCCGGCGCCGGCCCAACAAATGTCCGCGCTCCTAAGCGCCATTCGCGAATTCACGCGCGCCGGTAAACTTTCCACCCGATGAGCTGGGGCTTCCGGGTGCGAGGGATCATCTTCGCAACCGTCACCATCGCCATTTTTCTGATTCCGTCGCTACCCCAGAACGAAAACTATCACCACTTCGCGGACACTCGCGCCATTGGCGGCATTCACAACGCGTTCGACGTCTTATCGAACGTATTTTTCCTGATCGTAGGCTTGCTCGGCATGCGCTTTGTCTTAAACGATCGCTCGGCAGCGCATCCGGTACAACGATTTCTCGATCCGCGTGAACGGCGGCCCTACCTCATCTTTTTCGCCGGTGTCGCTCTCACGGCCTTCGGCTCCGCTTACTATCACTTGCATCCAGATGACGCCCGCCTCGTCTGGGATCGTCTTCCGATGACGCTCGGGTTTATGTCCTTGCTGGCGGCCACGTTGAACGAACGCATCAGCGTGAAGACCGGCACACGCTCGCTTATTCCGCTGCTGATTTTCGGCGTCGCCAGTGTGCTGTATTGGAATGTCACTCTGGCTCGCGGCCACAACGATCTGCGGCCCTACGTTGTCGCACAGTTCGGCTCGCTGCTGGCGCTGCTGCTTCTCGTCGCATTTTTCCCGCCCCGTTACACGCGCGGCGCCGACCTCATCGTCTCCCTGCTCATCTACGCGCTCGCGAAAGTCTTTGAAGCAGCCGACCGCCCGATTTTCAATTTGGCCGGCATTGTCAGCGGCCACACGATGAAACACATCACCGCGGCTGTCTCTGCGTATTGGATCTTGCGCATGCTGAAGCTTCGCGCGCCGGTCACCCCACCGACCTCTTGACTTGACTACTGGTATCCCGTAGTATGTGAATCTGAAATTCGATTGGAACCAAGTCCAAAGCCAAGGACAACTTCGCCAAATACGGAGCCAGTTTTGAACTCGCCGAGCGCGTGTTCGATGACCCTTTTGCTGTGGAGTTTCTGGACGACCGGGAAGATTACGACGAAGAACGCTTCGTGATCGTGGGCATTGCCGATCGCCAAATTCTCTTCGTGGCCTATGCCGAACGAATAGACGCCATAAGAATCATATCGGCTCGGAGAGCTACCAAATATGAACAGAAAATCTACAACGAGGAAGACTCATAAGGACCTTCGTTCGATGACGTCGGCTGCCGTCGAACGCGCCGCGCTCGCCGATCCTGACGCGCGCCCACTGACCCGCGCCGATATGAAGCGTATGAAACGGACTCCGCAGCCAAAAATTATTCGTCGCGCTCTGCGCCTGACGCAGGAGCAATTTGCGGCGCGCTATCGCATTCCCCTGGGTACCTTGCGCGATTGGGAACAGGGACGCGCCATTCCCGATCGACCGGCCCGCGCATACCTGACGGTCATCGCGCGCAGCCCGCATGAAGTGCAGCGAGCGCTGGAAAATTAGCCCGCGAATATCCGTTCCAATGTGCGTGCCACGCAGCATGTTGCCACTATGGTAGAATTGCATGTTTCGCAACACGCCAAGGAACCGCTCTGCATGAAGAAAGTCGGATTTGTCAGCCTGGGATGCCCGAAGAACCTTGTGGATAGCGAGGTGATGATGGGCATTCTCGCGCGCGCTGGGTACGAGCTGACGCCGCGCGCGGGCGAAGCCGACGTGCTGGTGGTCAACACCTGCAGTTTCATCGAGCCGGCGCAAAAAGAATCGGTGGACTCCATCCTCGAAATGGCCGAGTACAAAAAGTTCGGCCGCGCACAAAAATTAATCGTCGCGGGCTGCATGGTGGAGCGTTTCCGCAACGACATCCGCGAACAGATCCCTGAAGTGGACGCGGTGATCGGCACCGGCGAAATCGAAAAAATTCTGCAAGCCTGCGAAGGCCAGCTCCGCCCCGACGATGCTGAAAATATCGGCGGCGCCGAGTTGCCGACGTACCTTTATCATGACGCGACGCCGCGCATTCGGGCCACACCGCGCTACACCGCCTACATCAAGATCAACGAAGGCTGCGACCACCCCTGCACGTTCTGCGTGATTCCGCAGCTGCGCGGAAAATTCCGCAGCCGCCGCTTCGAATCCGTAATTCGAGAGGCCGAAAATCTGGCAGCCGCCGGCGTGCGCGAAATTTCGCTCATCGGCCAGGACACCACTTTCTACGGCGAAGACCTCGGCCTGCGCGACGGTCTGGCCGCGCTGCTCGAGCGCCTGGCGCAAATCGAAGATTTAAATTGGGTGCGCTTCCTCTATTGCTATCCCAATCGCATCACGCCGCGCCTGCTCGATACCATCGCCGCGCATCCCCGCCTGGCAAAATATCTGGACGTTCCGCTGCAGCACGCCAGCCGCAGCATCCTCGCGCGCATGAAGCGCGGCTCGAATGGCGACGCCTTCCTGAAAATGCTCGAAAAGGCGCGCAAAGCGATTCCCGGCGTCGCGATTCGCACTTCGTTCATCGTCGGCTTCCCGGGCGAAACCGAAAACGATTTCCGCGAGCTGTGCGATTTCGTGCGCGCCGCCGAATTCGATTGGATGGGCGTGTTCGCCTATTCCGATGAGGACACTTCGAAAAGTTTCGCGCTGGAAAATAAAGTGGACGCCAAAACAATCGCACGCCGCCGCGACACGCTCATGTCCCTGCAGAAAAAAATCTCAGCGCGCAAACTGAAAGGCAAAATTGGCCAGCGCATGCAGGTCCTGCTCGAAGGCCCGTCGAAAGATACCGACCTGATCTGGGAAGCCCGCCTCGAAGGCATGGCCCCCGAAATTGACGGCAAGGTGTACATCACCGATTTCGCCGGCGTGAACGACGCCGCCGACCTGCCGCAACCCGGCACCATGGCCACCATCGAAATCACCGAAGCCAAACACTACGATCTGATCGCCCGCGCCATCGAATTCGAAGCCCCGACGCCAGAATCCACTCACCGCCAAGCCGTCGCCACAGCCTCTCCGTTCGCAATCCTCGCGTAAGTTTACCGGCGTACAACTCAGCGTTCGATTGATGCGTCTCCGACTTCCACAGTGATATACTTTTGGCGTCAACGAGCCACTTGCGATTTCTGCGGCTCAGATTCAACGCTATGAACTACCAAGAGCGCATCATTCGGGACCCCGAAATCTGCGGCGGTCAGCCTGTCTTCAAGGGGACGCGCTTTCTCCTGCGCACCGTGCTTGCTGGTTTGGCTGCCGGCGAAACTATTGAAGCAATCCTTGCAGGCTGTCCTTCCCTACAGCCAGCGGACGTCCAAGCCGCGATCGCTTTTGCAGCCGCATCTGCCGAGGAAGACCTCCCCGTTCCAGCAACTCCACGCCTCCGATAAAAGTATGATTTCGCAGGCGCACGGCATGCCGTGCACGTTTTTCCGCAACGACCGATGCGCATCGCGCCACACTTTGCGGTATTCTTAACCGCATGAAATTCCGCTGCCCCATCTGCAAGAAGCCGACGGACTCCGACGCGAACCCGGAATTTCCGTTCTGCAGCGAACGCTGTAAGCTCTACGACCTCGGCAACTGGTCCAGCGAAAAATACGTCATCAGCGAGCCGGCGAACGACGATACGCTCTTCGAAGACATCCACCGCGAATCCCCCGACGAACACAAAAACTGATGAGCGCAAAAACTGACCCAGCCGCTTCCGACGAATCCGCCACAACACATTCCGATACCGCTGCCCCTTCCGCCACGAATTCCCACAATGCGCCGCAACCGATCCCGCCACTAACCAATCCGCATTTTGCGCTCCTCGTGGCCACTGCAGGCGGCGTCGGCTACTTTCCGAAGGCGCCCGGCACGTTGGGCTCGCTCGTGGGACTTTTGTTGGCGCTTCTGCCCTACTGGATATTTTTCGGCTCATCCGCAGCGATCATCGCTGCCCATCACGGCGATGACAGCGTCTTCGTGAAAGTCTCCACCTGGTATTCCGATCCGTTCTTCTGGGCGCAGATCGTCCTTATGCTCTTAATCGCTGGACTGGGAGTCTGGGCTTCCGATCGCGTCGCGAAGCGCTTCCACGAGAAAGATCCTCAGTACGTGGTAATTGACGAAGTATCGGGTCAGCATTTGACGCTGCTACTCGGCTGCGGAATCCCCGTCTGGTGGAGAGTCGCCGAATATTACTGGAACACGACGCCGCTCGGCTTCATTGCCCTGCGCTCCGCCCTCAACTGGAAATATTTGCTCCTGGGTTTTATACTTTTTCGAGTGTTCGATATTTGGAAGCCGTTCCCTGCGCGGCAGGCGGAATCATTACCCGGCGGCTGGGGCATTATGGCAGACGACTGGATCGCGGGAGTTTACGCCGCCATCGGCCTATGGCTCGCCCGCGCCGCTGGTCTGTAGCAGGGATCTTTGTGGGTCGTGGCTTTAGCCGCGACATACGCCGCGCAAAATCTATGCGGCTTTGGCCGCTGAAGTTCCGCCTTAGCCGCTGCCACACGGATCCTATGGGCCGGCCGCTCGCAATACGAAGCACGCAATGACACGAGCGGCGATTTAGTGCAATCTGTTACAGCGAACGTAACGCGCCCCAACACAGAAGCGTGAACATGACCGCCAGTCCTAGAATCGAAAGCATCAAGCCAGCCGCCGCGTTACCCGGCGGCGAAGTCGCCATTCACGGCAGCGGCTTCGGCACCCGGAATCACGCGCGCCCGCTGGTGCAATTCGGCGCCGCGGAAGCCAGCCTGGTGCTCGCCGCGGAAAATCTGTTAATCGCGCGTGTGCCGGAAGGAGCCGCGGGCGGCACCGTCCGCGTCCGAATGGCCGGCGTCGAAAGTCCGCCATACCCGCTCGCGCTTGGCACGCAAGTTGCCGACAATCTCCATCCCGTCGCCAGCCCCGCCGTGGACGCCGATGGCAACGTGTACGTCACCTTCAGCGGCCAGCGCGGCCAAAAAGTTCCCGTCTCGCTTTACAAAGTCACCGCGAACCACGTCATCAAGCCGTTCATCACTGAAATGATGAATCCCACAGGCATGGCGATCGATAGCGAAGGCTTCTTGTTCGTTTCCAGCCGCCACGATGGCGCGATCCATCGCGTTTCGCCTGACGGCCGCGCGATGCAGTGGATCGAAGGCATGGGCATCGCCACCGGCCTCGCGTTCGATAAAGCCGGCAATCTTTACGTCGGCGATCGCAGCGGCACAATTTTCAAAATCGGCGCCGACCGCGAAATTTTTGTCTTCGCCACGCTCGAGCCTTCCATGGCCGCGTATCATCTGGCGTTCAGCCCTGCCGACGAGCTTTACGTCACCGGCCCCACCACCTCCAGCTTCGACCACGTGTATCGCATCAATCCCGCCGGCGAAGTCAGCACATTTTTCCGCGGCCTCGGCCGCCCGCAAGGTATCGCGTTCGATCGCGCCGGCAATCTTTACGTCGCAGCATCGCTCGGGGGCCAACGCGGCATCGTCCGCCTCACGCCGCAGGCGCAGCCCGAACTGGTCGTCAGCGGCAGTAACATCGTCGGCCTCGCGCTCCTCCCTTCCCGCCGCGCCATGATCACGACCAATAACGCACTCTACTCCCTCGATTGGGACGTGCAGGGCCTTCCGCTCAACGGTTAATCCTTAGCAATCAGCGCTCGCCAAAAATAGTTTCGGCCGTAATCCCGAGGAGCGCAGCGACGAACCCTGCCTGCCGCAGGCAGGGTTCGCTCTTCGATCGTGCGCGTCGCTAGCACTTGAAATCGAAGAGAGATCCTTCGCTGTGCTCAGGATGACGCGGTACCGCGTCGAGCCATCGCGCCGATCGAAAAAATCCTGCAATTTCTCGCGCGCCCTGGCATATCTATCTGTATGCTCCTGTATCCTCGGTGACCGCATGACCGACACCCCAGCCCCGGCCGCCCAAACGCAATCGCCAAGGGCGCCTCGCCGCCTGATCGCCGCGCCGTGGCATACGCTTTCCATCCTGCTGATCTTCTCGTACTTCGGTTTTCGCGCCAGCCTGCCATCCAGCGCGGTCGCCCCGGAATCCGCGCAGCCCAACGCCGCGCACGGCGCAGTTCTCCTGAAATATTTCCTGCTGATCCTCTCCGAGTGTGCCATGGCCTACTGGGCGTGGGCAGGAGTCCACTGGAAGGGCGGCAACCTGCGTGATCTCACTGGCGGACGCTGGACCAGCTGGCGCAGCGTCGCAACAGACGTCGCCATCGCGATTCCCTTCTGGGTCGTGTGGGAATTAACTGCGTGGCTCGTGCACCGCGCTGTCGAACGCGTTCCTGCAGCAACCGCGTCGTATCAACCGCCCAGCGGCTTCGCGGAAATAACGCTCTGGATTCTGCTCTCCATCTCCGCCGGCATCGGCGAAGAGATCGTCTTCCGCGGCTACCTGCAAAAACAATTCCAAGCCGCGACCGGCAGCATCGTCGCAGCCGTAATCCTGCAAGGCGCCATCTTCGGCCTGGCTCACACCTATCAAGGCTGGAAACAAGTAATCGTGATCGCTGCGCTAGGCATTCTCTACGGCGCGCTTGCAGCCTGGCGCCGCAACCTCCGCGCCAACATGCTCGCCCACGCCTGGTCCGACATCTTCGAAGGCTGGCTCCGTTCTCTCTGGGGCATATGATTGGCGCGCGCCACAAGGGTTTCGATTGACGCGCCCTAAGCCGGCCGATCCGGGTACACCGCATTCGGAAAGCGCAAATGAACCAGTAGCGCGCACAGCAGCAGCACGAGAAACGCGATGACGCTACCCTCCGGTCCCGCCGAGCCTCCCGTCAGCCATTTCGGCCCTTGCACCGAAGTGTTCAGGTACCGGCCAACTCCGAGTAGCCCGCTATCCGGCGTTCCGTAGAAAAATGTCTCGGCCCAATCCCAGGCCGCGTGAAATCCCAACGCGAACCACAGCGTCCCGGTGCGCCGGATCATCAGGCAAAAAAGCAGCCCGATCACTACAACCTGTAGAATGCCGATCACATTTTCATTCGGATTGCCCAGATGCGCGGCGCCGAACACCACCGAGGTAAAGGCCGCGGACCGCCAGAAGCCCAAACGTCGCGCAAAAGAGAACAGCCAGTAACCGCGAAAAGCCAACTCCTCGTGCACTGCAACAGCCAGAAACACCGCGCCCCAGCCCAGCGCGTACCGCAACACCGCGCCACCCGCCAGCGCCACGGAATCAAATTGAAGATGGCCCGACGCGCGCAGAATCAGCAGAATCGCGGAAAGCATCGCGAAGCCCCACAGCGCGCCTTCCCAGAATCGCAATCCGAAAATCCCGCGCGGAGGAATGCCGTAATCTGCAAGCGGCCGCTTCTCCATGCGCGATACGATCCACGTCGCCAGCGTCACGCAAAACGCGAACCAGGCTTTGAGTGGCAATTCACTCCGCACGCTGAATATGGGATTCGACCGATCACCCTGCAGATGCAGCGCAAAAACCAGCACCCCAGGAAAAATAAACGCGATTCCCACCCACAGCAGCAGCCGGTTCCGATCAGCACGCGCCGAGGCCGCCGGTGTTTCCATGTTTGCTCCTCCGCGGCGCGCGTCAGGACGCGCTATGCCCGCCACACTTCAGCACGCCAAGATATGCGTGCCACGGACCTACCGCTGCCTGATACTGATGCGCCATCACCCGCGAAATTTGGTGCAGGTGAGTCAAATCGTGCGCCGCCCACGTCGCCAGCAGCTGCGAAAGCGTAACGACTCCCAGCGCAGGATGCCGTCCGCGCCGCTCCAGATCCTCCGCCTGCAAATTCATCGCGCGCAGTTCGCCCAAGCCCTCCGCTCGCAACCCTGCGAACTCATCCAATAGCTGCCCCAGTGATTTCCCTTCGCTCTCTCGCTCCTGTCCCCAACGATCGAATGGTTCAAACTCCCGCGTCTCGCCAAATTTCAGGATCACCCGCGCCCGCGGAATCCAATCCGTGCGTTCGCCGTGAATCAAATGCCCTACCACGTCGAACGCGCTCCACGTGCCGTCACCTTCATTACGCAACGTCCAGGCTTCCGGCAAATTGCGCAGCAGCGCATCGAGCACAGCCGGTGTGCGCGCGAGCAGCGCCGTCGTATTTTGCAGATTTTGTTCCATTATGCTCCCCCGTTCGTACCGGCAATCTGATTCCGTTCACACCTTGCGCGACTGTAGCGTTTTCGGAAGCGCCGGCCGGCCTGCCGGTAGGCAGGCGTCCCGCCGGAACTCTTCGTTCTACGCCGCAACCTTTCTCGCAGCGCTCGCGTCTGAAGCCCGTGGCCTCTATACTCTAGCGCATGTCGCGACTCCAGATTTCAAACGCTGGATCGTCCTCTCGCGTCGCGCCGCGATTTCATCGGGCGACCGCAACCTGGCGCGCCGCGATATGTCTCATATTTTTTCTACTCTTTCTCTCCAACGTTTCCGCAATCCGAAGTCAATCCGCGGCCACGCCAACAACCGCCGCGCCGCACGACGCGCAAACTCCCGCGCGGCAACAACCGCAACTCTCCCCGGCGAACCCACCCAGCGGCGCGAGCCGCTGCGTCACCTGCCATCCCGACGAAGTCGCGGGATATGCTCGCTCCGCGATGGCTCATTCCCTGCGCCGCCCCGGACAGGAACCAGATGGCACCGTCAACGCGCACGGCTCAAAAATCACCATGTACTCGACGCCCGCCGGGTACTGGCAGCGCTGGGAAAATGGCGGCGACCAAAGTGAATACCACATCGACTGGGTCGTCGGCTCCGGCAATCACGCCAGCGGATACCTGGTGGATATCGGTAGCCACCTTTTCCAATCTCCCGTCGCGTATTACAAAACGCGTCAGGCCTACGATCTCGCGCCCGGCTACGAAAATCAGCCCGATCCCGATTTCACGCGGCCGATCCGCGAAGAATGTGTGCTGTGCCATTCGGGCAACGCGCTGCACGTCTCCGACACGCTGAACGAATATCGCTCGCCGGTATTCCCTGCAGCAGAGGAAGCGATCACCTGCGAACGCTGCCACGGTCCGGCGGAAAAACACCTCGCGGAAGCGCGCGCCGGCAACATCGTCAATCCCACCAAGCTCGAGCCCGCCGCGCGCGACAGCATCTGCGAGCAATGCCACCTCTTCGGCGTAGCGCGCGTGCCCAATCCTGGAAAACAGCTGAGAGATTTCGTCCCCGGCCAGCGTACTGAGGACGTGTTCACCACCTATCACGACGCGAATCCCAGCGGCGCGTTCAAAGTCATCAGCCACGTGGAGCAACTCGCGCTGAGCGCCTGTGCGCGCAACAGCAACGGGCGCCTGTGGTGCGGCACCTGCCACGATCCGCACTATAGTCCGCGCGGTGACCCGCAGCACAATGATGTGCGCACTGATCAGAACGACAAGCCGTTGCAGCCCGTCGCGTATTACCGGGCAGTTTGCCTCACCTGCCACGCTACAAAGTTTCCCACCGTCGCCGCGCATCCCGCGAAAGATAGCGACTGCCTTTCCTGCCACATGCCTCGGCGCGACGCAAAAGATGGCGGCCACTCCGCCTTCACCGATCACAGAATTCAGCGCCGCCCCGAAGCGCAACCCGAAGCGCCGGCTGATACCAGCATCGCCGCGTGGCGCGAGCCCGCACCCGATCTGCGCGCTCGCAATCTCGGCATCGCTTACATCGACGCCGGCATGCAGCGCAAATCTTCGCAATTTATCGTGCAGGGCTATCGCACCCTCACCGAAGTGCAGGCGCAATTCGCGAACGACGGCGATTTTTTCAAATGGATTGGCGAAGCCCTGCTCCTCGCGCAACAAACCGCGGAAGCCAAAATCGCGTTCGAACGCGCGCTCGAACTCAATCCCAATTCGCCGCTCGCCGAAGACAGTGCCGCTTCGCCCTACGTCCAATCCGGCGACGCCGCCCGCGCCATCGCGCACCTCGAACGCGCGCTCACGCTCGATCCTTTATATCTACCCGCAGCCAGCACGCTGATGAATCTGTACCAAAAGGAAGGCGACACCGCGGAAGCCGACGCGCTCGCAGGACGAATCAAAGCGGCCATGGACGACAAGCCCGCTGCCGATCCGCCCGCTACGCAGTCTTCCGCCGGCGAATCCGGAAAAACCGCCGAGCAAGTTTACAAAAATATCCAAATCCTTAAAGGCGTTCCGGCCGGTCAGGTAATTCCCGCCATGCAATTCATCACCGCGTCGCTCGGTGTCGAATGTAGCTACTGCCACGTCGAAAACCACTTCGATAAGGACGACAAGAAGCCTAAGAAAGTAGCGCGCGACATGATGCAGATGACGTTCGCGCTCAACAAAGATAATTTCGAAGGCCATCGCGAAGTCACCTGCTATTCCTGCCATCACGGCGCGCCGAATCCGCTGACCATTCCGTTAGTCGGCGGCGAGTCGCAACCGAACCCCACCGCTGCCGGTGCGACTGCAGGCCCCGCGGTTGCTGGCGGCGCCAACGCCGAAGCAGCCGCGCCGAAACTTCCAGCGAATTTACCCACCGTCAGCCAGCTCCTTGAAAATTACGTCCGCGCGCTCGGTGGCTCGGCCGCGATCGAAAAAATCACTACCCGCGTGGAAACAGGCTCGACCACTTTCCACGGCCAATCCCAAACCGTAGAAATTTTCACGCAAGCGCCGGACAAGCAGTCCATCGTCCGCCGCGTGTCCGGCGGCGCAAGCGTCGTCACCACTTTCGATGGCCAATCAGGCTGGTCTAGCGCTCCCGGGCGCCCGCCGCGCGAAATGCACGACGCCGATCTCGTCGCCGCGCGCACCGACGCTGACCTGCAATTCCCGCTGCACATCCAGCAAATATTCCCCGAGCTGCGCCTGGAATATCCCGAAAAAATAAACGACCGCGACACCTACCTGCTCATCGCGATCCGTGAAGGCCAGCCCCCTACAAAATTATATTTCGACGAACAATCCGGCCTGCTAATCCGCATGATCCGCTACGCCGAAACCCCGCTAGGCCGCAACCCTACCCAAATCGACTACGCCGATTACCGCGACGTAGATGGCGTGCAGGTTCCCTTCCGCATCACGACATCTCAACCAGGCAACAGTTCCGCCATGCAATTCGAGACTGTGCAACAGAACATCCCAATAGACCGCACGAAATTCGCCAAGCCGAAACCGCTGCCGCCCGCAAGCAAACAATCCGAGCAGTCAACCTCGCACCCATGATGCGTTTCATGGCACGGGAACCCCGTGGACCGGAGGTGGCGGGTTTCGGTTCACACGTGCTGGAGGTGTGTGTCCTGGAATCGCGTCGGATACTTCAGACCAAAGCCCAGCATCCGGTCCAGGCCGATGTGTGCCAGCCAGATCAACGCGCAGGGCTCAAGAACGGGAAACGGAGCCACGATCGCGACGACTAACAACAAAATCGGCACGGACGAAGTGTGCACGAGGTTGTAGAAGGCCGAGCCTATCTTGGTGTTCAGCACGTAACCCAGCATGAACAGATCGGGTGTGAGCAACAGCAGCGCAAACAGCCACCAATGGAAGTGTCCCGCACGGTACAGAACAAGCGTTAGGGCGAAAATACTGGCCCCTTCCAGATGCAGCAGCCAGCGAGGTTTCGTCAGCATGTGGCATAAACTCCTCAGATATTTAGAGCGCAAGAATCATCAATTCTTCTTCGCAAGGCCGGCGCGCGACAATCTCAGATTCGGAGAACGTCGGCTGCGAATTAAGATTCGCGCTGCCGCGTATAATAAATCAATACGGGGGCGATTATGGCAACCACAAAAGGTAACAGAAAGCAGAGCGTTACGATTCGTCTCGACCGAAAAACAATTCAGAGCGCCAAGATTCTCTCCGCGCGCTGCGGCACTTCGCTCAGCGCTCTGCTCACTTCTCAAATCGAGCGTCTCGTCGGCGACGATGAAACCTGCGAGCGGTCGAAACGCCAGGCGCTGGCCCTGCTCGATCAAGGCTTTAACCTCGGCGGCAAAGGTCCAGTCAGCCGTGACGAGCTCCACGAGAGATAAGACCTTCGCCGGCTCCGCGTAGCACGCCGGGCCAGGAATCGCTGCTCACCCTCGACTTGCACACCCCAGTCCTATTCGAGTACAACATTTGAGGATGAATGCGGAGATCATTGCCGTCGGTTCCGAGCTGCTCACACCCTACCGTCTCGACACCAATTCCCTCTGGCTCACCGACGAACTCAACAAGATCGGCATCCGCGTAATCCACAAAGCTGTCGTCGGCGATTCGCGCGACGAAATGCGCTCCTCCTTCCGTCAAGCTCTCGATCGCGCGGACCTGATCATCGCGAGCGGCGGCCTGGGCCCCACCGACGACGATCGCACCCGCGAAACCGTCGCCGAACTTCTGGACCGCAAGCTGCACCTCGACGAAGCCATCGTGCGCGAAATCCAGGAACGCTTCCGCCGTTTCGCGCGCACCATGCCCGAAATAAATAAACGCCAAGCCATGGTTCCCGAAGGCGCCACCGTGCTGCCGAACCCGCGCGGCACCGCTCCGGCTCTGTGGCTCGAAGCCGACGGCCACATCATCGTGCTGCTTCCCGGCGTGCCGCACGAACTAAAATCCATTTTCGAAACGGAAGTACGCCCGCGCCTCACAAGAATTTCCGGCAACGAGCGCCTCTTCACTCGCGACCTGCGCACCACAGGCCTCGGCGAATCCGACGTCGAAACCCGCGTTCGCCCGCTCTACCAGCTTTATCCCGACACCGAAACCACCATCCTCGCCGCGCCCACCGGCACGCAGCTGCACCCGCGCACCTGGTCGCGTGACGCCGCCAAAGCCGAAAAACTTCTCGACGAAATCACCGACCGCATGGCCCTCGCTCTCGGCGAACATCTTTATTCCACCCGCGGTGAAGCCCTCGAAGAAGTCGTTGCGCGCGTGCTCACCGAAAATCGCGCCACCGTCGCCGTCGCCGAAAGTTGCACCGGCGGTTTGCTCGCCGAACGTCTCACTAGGGTGCCCGGCAGCTCTTCCTATTTTCTCGGCGGCGTAATCTGCTACAGCAACGATCTGAAGACCACCTTCGTCGGCGTCCCGCAAAGCATGATCGAAACAAAAGGCGCGGTCAGCTCCGAAGTCGCGCTCGCGCTCGCCGACGGCATCCGCAAACGCACTGGCGCCACTCTCGGCGTCGGCGTCACCGGAGTCGCTGGTCCCGGCGGCGGCACGCCTGAAAAACCCGTCGGCCTGGTGCACATCGGCCTCGCCGACGAGCACGGCCCCCGCGAACGCGCCTATCGCTTTCCCGGCGATCGCGAACGCATTCGCCAATTCGCCGCGCAAGCCGCGCTCGATGCCGTGCGCCGCTATTATCTTTTTCCCGCAGCCGCCCGAGCCTGAGCCCAAGCCATGCGCCTCTTCGTTGCCTTCGACTTGCCCAGCGCGGTGCGCAACGCCCTCTCGACGCTCATCCAGCGCCTGAAACCGGAATGTCGCGCCGCGCGCTGGGTTCGCGCGGAAACCATGCACGTCACTCTGAAATTCCTGGGTGAAACCGATCCCCAAAAACTTCCCGAAATCCGCGCCGCCCTCGCGCCCATTCGCTCCGCGCAACCTGTCGCCATGGATTTCCGCGTTCTCGGCTTTTTCCCCAATGAATTCAAACCGCGCGTGCTCTGGTGCGGCGTCCAGGCCACTCCCAATCTCGCCGAACTCGCCTCAGCCGTCGAAGAAGCGCTCGAACCGCTCGCCTTTGCCCGCGAAACACGCACTTACTCTCCGCATCTCACTCTCGCGCGCCTCGAGCCCGGCGACGCTCTGGAAAATCTCGCCCCTGCAGCCGACGCGCTGAAGTCGTATGATTTCGGCGCAGCCAGCGAATCCGAATTTCATTTATTCGAAAGCGTGCTAAAACCGTCCGGCGCGCAATACCGCAAGCTCGCCGCATTCCCATTCGTGGAAGGAACGAATTGAACTCGATTTTCGTCAGCACCGCGTGGTTCATCGCGCCGCTAGCGTACCTTCTCGGCTCAATTCCCTTCGGTCTGCTTATCGTGAAAGCGCTCGGCGGCCCGGACATCCGCGCCATCGGCAGCGGCAATATCGGCGCCGCGAACGTCACGCGCAACGCAGGAAAATTCGCCGGAATTCTCACGCTGTTACTCGACGCCGGAAAAGGCTACGCTGCCGTCTGGCTCGCGGAATATTTCACCCACGGAAATATTCGCTGGATGATGATCGCCGTCCTCTGCGCGGTTGTCGGCCACATGTTTCCCATATGGCTCGGCTTCAAAGGCGGCAAAGGAGTCGCCACCGGCCTCGGCGTATTCCTGCCGATCTGCTGGCAAGCGGTCGCCGCCGCAATCGTCCTCTGGCTGGCTGTGGTAATTTTCTGGCGCTACTCCTCGCTCGGCTCGATTTCCGCCGCGGTCGCGCTGCCTCTTTTCGCGTATATGCTCTACGCGCCCGGCCACGCTCCTCCGGAATACGTCACCTTCGGCACCGTAGTGATTTCCCTGCTCGTGCTAATCAAACATCGTCCAAATATCGCGCGCCTGATCGCCGGTGAAGAACCCCGCCTCAATTTCGGCGGTAAACAGCGCACAGACGACGAATAATGCCCACACTCGCGATTCCGTAGGGGCGGGCCTCAGACCCGCCCTCTGCATCGCGCAAAATTCCCACTGCAAATCACACCATAACCACCAATCTCTCTGTATCTTATTCGCCAACCCCAGTACCATCGTCCCGTTGTATCGCATCGCCCACTTCGCTACGATTTTACCGAAGAGATCCCTGTGCCCACAGAAGCCCTCAAGCAGCAGACGACCCGCCGCCTGCGCATCCTCTGGATCGTGCTGGGCGCCCTGCTGTTCGTAAGCACCACACCTCTATGGCTTTACCACCGCCAGGTCTTGCGCCTCAGCGAAGAAAAACTTCAAGACACTGAGCGCGTGCAGCAATCCGAAATCACCCGTTCGCTCGCCAGCGAGACCCTGCAATTCGAACAAAATCTGCGCGAACAGCTTCTCAGCCAGCGCCAGGTCCTCGCCCTCACCGGCTGGATTGAAAATGTGGACGATCCCATGCACGCGCCGCAGCTCGCGCGCCTGCTGCAAAGTTTCGTCGAAAATAATCAGAATATTCTCTACGTCACCGCCGTCAATCAGCAAGCCAAAGGACAATCCGCCGGCAGCTTCAGCGCCGACCAGGATCCTTTCGTCGGCGGCGCGCTCAAACGCGCCTTTACCGCCAGCATTCAAGGCTTGAATTTCGTCAGCGAACCTTTCGCGCTGGGAAAAAACAATCGCCCCGCGCTGGTCGTTTCCGTGCCGCTTTCTCAGAACGGGCAATTTACCGGAATGATCGCCTCGGTCGTTTCTATTGACCGCTTGCTCGAACGCATTAAGGATGCCAGCGTGCGCGAACGCACCGTTTTCATCGTGGATGGCCACGGACACATCGTCGCGCACCCCGACGCCGCCGAAGTCGTGCCCGGCCGTGACGTCACTTCCACATCTCCCATCGTCAAACACCTGAAAGAATTGCCGCAGGAACTGCGCGCCACTGAAACCATGCATTTCGTCGAGCAGGACAAAAATAATCGGCCCGTCGAAATGATCGGCACCTACAGCACCATCCCGGAATTAAGCTGGACGGTTATCGCCGAGCGCAGCCTCGATAGCGCGCGCATTGACGCCGGCGTAAAAGAACTCACCGCGCAAGCGCTCAGCTTCGTCGTGGGCGTCACATTGGTCGCACTTCTCTTCGGATATCTTTTCGCGCTGGGTATCACTCGCCCGATTCGCGGCCTCGTTGAATCCGTGCGCGCCATCAGCCGCGCCGAATTTCACGAACGTGTGCGCGTCGAAGGCGCCAGGGAAATCAGCGAGCTGGCCGAAACTTTTAATCATATGGCCGGAGACATCGAAGAATACGTCGAGCGCCTGAAGCAGGCCGCTGCCGAAAATCGCGAGCTGTTCCTTGGCTCCATCCGCATGCTCGCCGCCGCCATCGACGAAAAGGATCCCTACACCCGCGGTCACTCCGGCCGCGTCGCCAAATATTCCATCATCATCGCGGAATATATGAGCTTGGATTCCGAAGACATTGACCGTCTGCGCATTTCCGCGCTGCTGCACGACGTAGGTAAAATCGGCGTGGACGATCGCGTCCTGAAAAAGCCCGGCAAGTTGACCGACGAAGAATTCGACTTGATGAAGCAGCATCCCAGCAAGGGCGCGAACATCATGCGCCCGGTCGCTCAGCTGAAGGACATGCTGCCCGGCATCGAATTGCACCACGAGCGCATGGACGGCGCCGGCTATCCCTACGGCCTCTCCGGCGATCAGATCCCCATGATGGCGCGCATCATCGCCGTCGCCGACACCTTCGACGCCATCACCACCAATCGCCCCTATCAATCCGCCATGGACTTGGAATTCGCTCTCGGCCGCATCCGTTCCCTCGCCATCTCCAAATTCGATCCCAACGTAGTTGCCGCGCTCGACGCCGCAGTAGCCTCCGGCCGCCTCCGCTTAAGCGCCGCCCTAGTAGAAGTGTAAATTCCGCGCACGAGTCCTTAGACAAGTCCAACGCCAATTTCTACCCTAATAATAACCCCGGCATTTCTAACCACTAACCACTCGACACTAGCCACTGCCTTTTTCTCCAACCGCCTCATCGACCTCGTTGCCAATTCGCGGGTCACGAATCACGAGTCACGAGTCACCAATCACGAGTCTCAAGTCACGAATCACGTCCCGTTTGCTACAATCAAATACTCCGCCAAGCGCGGCCAACACTCATGATCTCCCTCTTCGGACCACCAGAACCCACGCTACTCGAACGCCTCAAAGATTCCGTCAGCAAAACTCGCTCGGAACTTTCCGCGCGCGTGGAACAATTGCTCACCGGCGACCGCCCGGTTGACCCCGAGCTACTGAAACAGCTCGAATCCGCGCTGCTGAGCGCCGACCTCGGCGTGCGCACCACGAAAGAAGTCTTGGCCGCCCTGCGCCAGCAAGTGAACGAACACAAACTGGAAGAACCCGGCGCGCTGAAACGCGAACTGAAAAATCAAATCCTGAAAATCCTGACCGCACCGGCCAACACTCAGCCCAACGCAGACGGCAAGCCAGCCGACGAGCCGCGCGTCCTGTTCGTAGTCGGCGTCAACGGCACCGGCAAAACCACCACCATCGGCAAACTCACCAACCGCCTGAAAAAAGAAGGCACAACAGTAATCCTCTGCGCCGCAGACACTTTCCGCGCCGCCGCCATTGAACAACTCGAAATCTGGGCGCGCCGCTCCGGCGTCGAAATGATCAAGCAGAAGCCCGGCGCCGATCCCTCCGCGGTCGTTTTCGACGCGCTCACTGCTGCGCGCGCCCGCAAGGCCGATGTCGTCATCGTGGACACCGCCGGGCGCCTGCACACCAAGTCCAATCTCATGGCCGAGCTGGACAAGATGAAGCGCACCGCCGCCAAAGTAATTCCCGGCGCGCCGCACGACGTGCTCCTCGTCCTCGACGCCACCACCGGACAGAACGGCCTGAACCAAGCGCGCGAATTCTGGAGCCATGCCGGTGTCACCGGCATCGTGCTTACCAAACTAGACGGCACCGCCAAAGGCGGCATCGTAGTAGCCATCGCCCGCGAACTGAATCTGCCGATCCGCTTCGTCGGCACCGGCGAAAAAATCGACGACCTGGTCCCATTCGATGCCCAAACCTACGTCAACTCGCTCTTTGATTGATCGGCGCAGCGCCGGCGCGGTGGTTCTTGCATTTGTAGCGGCGTCCTTTAGGACGCCAGCCTTGATTTGCACACGGATGAGCCGTTGAAAATGAATCCAGCCGATCTAAACGACGACGCCTTGATGCTCCGCGCTCTAACGCTGGCCACTCGCGGCGCAGCCCTGGCGCATCCGAACCCAATCGTCGGCGCCGTCCTCGCCAAAAACGGAAAAGTGATCGGCGAAGGCTTCCACGATTACGATCGCCGCGACCACGCCGAAATCGTCGCGCTAAAACAAGCCGGAAAAAACGCGCGCGGCGCGACTCTCTACGTTACGCTCGAACCGTGCTGCACCACCGGCCGCACCGGCCCCTGCACCAAAGCCATCATCGCCGCCGGAATAAAAAAAGTTGTCTCTGCAATGCGCGACCCCAATCCCGCCGTTTCCGGCAAAGGCCTCGCCAAACTTCGCCGGGCGGGAATCCAGGTAATTAGCGGCGTCCTTGAAAAACAAGCCCAGCATCTCAACGAAGATTTCGCCCTCTGGATCAACACCAAGCTCCCGCTCGTCACCTTGAAAACCGCTCTCACCCTCGACGGCCAGATCGCCCAAAAAGCCGGCAGCGTCACATGGATCACCAGCCAGCAATCGCGCGACGCCGTCCAGCGGCTACGCCACGAAGCCGACGCGCTCCTGACTGCAATCGGCACAGTCTTGGCCGACAATCCGCGCATGAGCGACCGCACCGGCGAGCCGCGCCGCCGCCCGCTCCTCCGCGCCATCGTAGATTCGCGCCTGCGCACGCCACTGCGCTCCCATTTAGTGAAATCCGCGCAACACGACGTCGTCATTTTCACCACGCAATCGCGCGACTCAACGAAAGCCCGCGCACTCACGCGCGCCGGCGTCGAAGTTTTCCGCGTTCCCGCGCGCCACGGCCACGCCGATCTCCGCGCCGTAATCCGCGAATTAGGACGTCGCCAAATCCTCGGCGTTCTGCTCGAAGCCGGCGCTGGACTAAACGGCGCAGCACTGCAAGCCGGCATTGTGGACAAAATGATTCTCTTCTATGCTCCCAAAATCATGGGCACAGGCGGCGTCCCAATGGCGCAGATCCCGTCGCGCTGGTTCGCAAAATCCCCAGCGCTGCAAAATCTAACAGTAAAACCCTGCGGCCCCGATATCGTGGTCCAAGGATATTTTCGCGATGTGTACGTAGCACAGGCAATCCTGCCTGTGCACCCAAGAAAGACACACCGATACTGATCAGAGAGAAGAAACGCGAATGTTCACAGGCATCACCGAACAAGTAGGCCAAATCGAATCCCTAGAACACACGCCAGACGGCGGCCGCCTCCGCATCAGCTTCCATGGCACAGCCACTCCTGGCTCTGCTCCTGAAATTGACCCCGCAATCGCAGCCTCCACCAAACTAGGCGACAGCATCTCCGTAAACGGCTGCTGCCTGACAGTAGTCGAATTCAACGCAACGCATTTCTCCGCCGACCTCTCCGGCGAAACTCTCCGCCGCACCAATTTCGCAGAAAAAAAAACCGGCCACCTGGTAAACCTCGAACGCCCGCTGACAGCCGGCGCGCGCCTGGGCGGACATTTCATGCAGGGTCATGTTGACGGCATCGGCCGCGTCACCCGCGTCGCACCCGAAGGCGAAAATTGGTGGCTCTCCGTCCGGGTCCCGCAAGATCTCCGCCGCTACGTCGCCGAAAAAGGTTCCATCGCCCTCGACGGCATCAGCCTCACCGTCGCCCGCTGGCACGACGGCATCGCCGACATCGCGATAATCCCCTTCACCTACGCGCATACCAACGTCCACTCCATGTCCGTCAACGACGCCATCAACATCGAAACCGACATTCTCGCGAAATACGTCGAAAGCCTGCTGCGCAGCGAAAAAACGCAACCCACATCGCATTTGACGGTAAAACATCTCGTGGAGGAAGGGTTCTGATGCGTGAACGCGACGTCAAATCCGATCGTTCCTCCGTAGCGACAACGAGCCCCCTCTTCGACGCGCTCACTCGCACCGGCGCCCCGGCATGACTGAACGCAAATCTTACGACGTGGCCGTAATCGGCGCCGGAGTCTTCGGCGCATGGATCGCCTACTACCTGGCAAAATCCGGCGCTTCCGTCGCGCTCCTCGACTCCTACGGCCCCGCCAACTCCCGCGGCAGCTCCGGCGGCGAATCGCGCATCATCCGCATGGGCTATGGCGCGGACGACATCTACACCCGCTGGTCGCTGCGCGCGCTCCCACGCTGGAAAGAAATCTTCACCGACGCCGGCCGCCCCGAATTATTTCAACGTACCGGCGTCCTGTGGATCGCCCACGATAAATATCCCTACGCGATGGACACCCTCACGGCTCTGCAAAACCACAATATTCCGCACGAGCGCCTTTCGCTCATGGGCCTGCGCAAGCATTACCCGCAAATCGCATTCGACGACAATGCCTGGGGCATCCTCGAACCAGAAAGTGGCGTCCTGATGGCCCGTCGCGCCGTGCAAACCGTAGTCGAGCAGTCCCAGAAAATCGGCGTGCAATATCGCGCCGCTTCCGCACTTGCGCCTTTCGGCGAAGGCCGCGTCACATCCCTCATGACCACTTACGGCGAAAATATTTCCGCCGGAGCCTTCGTCTATGCCTGCGGCCCCTGGCTCGCCAAACTTTTCCCCGAGCTTCTGGGCCCGCGCATCTTCGTCTCGCGCCAGGAAATTATTTTTTTCGGCGTGCCGCAGGGAGAAATTCAGTTCCGCCAGGAAGCCCTGCCCACCTGGCTCTACCTGAAAGACGAATTTTACGGCATGCCCGATCTGGAAAATCGCGGTCTGAAGGTTGCCGACGATCGTCACGGCGCTCTGGCAGATCCCGATACGCAATCCCGCGTCGCCAGCGTCGCCTCTGTCGAATCCGCCCGCGAATTCGTCGCCCGCCGCTTCCCCGCTCTTAAGAATGCGCCCATCGTCGAAACGCGCGTCTGCCAATACGAAAATACTTCCAACGGAGATTTTCTGATTGATCAGCACCCGGATTTTCAAAACGTCTGGCTGGTAGGGGGCGGTTCAGGCCACGGCTTCAAACACGGCCCATCGGTAGGAGAATACGCGGCAGCCCGCGTAACCGGATCCACCGCAACAGAAAACAAAATCGAACCGCGCTTTTCGCTAGCCACAAAACAAACCACGCAAGACCGCAAGATTCACTAAAGCCATGGCTCGAGCTGATGACGTGGGCGTAGGGGCACGGCATGCCGTGCCGGGCCTTAAATCAAAGTGATCCCAAAAACTCACATCAGGCCCTATCGAGCCGTTGATGCCCGCGCTTCCCTCGCCTTAGCCCGCGCCCCGCGATAATAAAGCATCAACCCAAACAAAATCGCAAACGCGCTGCCGCCCGCGAGTTTCCCCTCGAAGATCCATTTATTGGCAGCTTCCTCCGGCGGAATCAGCGACAACACAATCCCACCCAGCACCACCGTGAATCCCAATATCCCCATCAGCCAAACTCCCACTTTGCCGCCGGGAATCAAAACCTGATTCTCGTTCGCGCCGCGATCCTGCCGGTAAGCCAGCCGGATCACCGCCGCATACATATACAAAAACGGAATAAAATAAAGTATCGTCCCCGCGTCCACCAATTCCTGATACGCCGTATTCGGACTGTCGCTGATTTGGCCCAATATCAGCACCACGCCCGTCGCAAAAGCCTGCACCAGAATCGCCACCCAAGGCGTTTTCCACTTCGGATGAATTCGCCCAAAAACCGCCGGCAAATAACGATCGATCCCCACCACAAACGGCACGCGCGCCACCCCTGCCACCGTCCCCCCGACGCCGCCCGCGTTCCCCACCGTCACCAGAATCGCCGCAATCACGCCAAACAAAACAATCCGCAGCATCATCGAACCCGTAGTCAGCGCTTGAAACACGCCGCTCTTCGGATCCACCGCATCGGCCGGCAACATCGAAAGCACCGCAAAAGTCCCCGCGATATAAATCAGCGCAATCAAAATTCCGGAACCAAAGATCGCGCGCGGCAAAGTTTTCTGCGGATTACGCACCTCTTCACTCATCGTCGCGCATAGCTCCAGCCCCACGAACGCAAACGCAATCTGCGGCCAGAAATTCACCGTGCCCCAATCCCACGTGGGCATGATGTTTCTCCACGTAAAATGCGTCACCGATCCGTGCGCGTGCCACAAATACGCCGCCATGCCTACCAGCATCAGCAGCGGCACATAGGTCGAAACCGCGCCCACGTTCTGCAGCCACTTGCCGATGTTCAGCCCCACAATATTCAGCGCCACCGCCACGAAAAGTAATCCGAACGACCCCGCCACTAAAAATGTCCGGTCCTGCGCCAGGTACGCCGTGCCGCCTCCGCCGATATACGCCGCCATCGCCGCACTAGCCATCAACAGTGCCGGAAAATAAAAAAACGTGTACACCCAGTACGTCCAGCCGGCGATAAATCCGTGAAAATCTCCGAACGCTTCCTTCGACCACACATACAATCCGCCCTCTTCCGGAAATCGCGTGGATAATTCCACGATCACGAAGGTCGTCGGCAGGAAAAAGAACAGCGCGGCAAATACCCACAAACTAATCGAAGAAGTGCCATTATGCGCGGCCGCCGCAATCCAGCGCGGCCCCAGTACCGCACCGATGTTGAACAGCAGCACGTCCCAAAATCCCATCACCCGCCGCAGTTGCGATTTTGGATCGCCGCCTTTTGGCCCAGCCCCGGGCCCGGACGCGCCAGCTGCCGTGGGATTTTGGCTCACTCGCCAGCATCCAGCGCCGGAATCAATTCATCCTGCGCGAGAAAATTTCGCAAGAAGGGCTCCTTGGAATTTTCCAGTTCCTGCCAAGTGCCGAAAAATCCCACGCGCCCTTCCTGCAGGAAAAGTATCCGGTCGGCCAGTTTCTTCGCCAGATGCGTGTCGTGCGTCACCACAATAGAAGTCTTCTTCAATCTCGCTTTCAATTTCGTGATCAGGTCGCTGATATGCGCCGCCATCAGCGGATCCACCATCGTGGTCGGCTCGTCGTACAAAATCGCATCGGGATCTTCCGCCAGCGCTCGCGCAATGGCCACTGCGCGTTTCGCTCCCGTGCTCAAATCCGATGGCAAACGATCCGCAAAACCTGCGACCTCCAGCTCTGTCATCAACTCCTTCACCGTGGCGTCAATTTTCTCCGGAGCTTCCGTCTCGCTCCGGCTCACCAGCGGAAACGCCACATTCTCTTCCACCGTCAACGAATCAAATAGCGCGCCCGATTGAAACACCATCGTCACGCGCCGCCGGATCTGGGAAAATTGCTCCTCCGTCCAATCCGTCACGTCCTGCCCCGCCACAATGATTCGCCCCGAATCCGGCGCCAGAAATCCCAGCAGCAATTTCAACGACACCGATTTCCCCACGCCGCTGCGCCCCATAATCACGGCCGTCTCGCCCTGCTCTACGAAGAAGCTGACGTCCTTCAGCACGGCGTTATCGTCAAACGCCTTGCAAACATTTTTGAATTCGAAATAGTGTTCGCTCATCGTCCCGCGCGCCCGGCGAGATTTCGCTTGGCCTGCTCATAATCCGCCGGCGTGTTCACATTCTTGAATAGGTGCCCGTCGGAATCAAAGCCTTTCCATTCCATTGGTTCTATCACTTCGACGCGCAATTCCGCCACGCCGTCCGTCACCTTGCGCACGCCCCGCTCCAGAGCGCGCCGCAGCGTCGGCTCGCACCCCTTGTGATACACCGCGCAAAGCGGCTCCGCTCCGCGCTTATTTTCCGGCGTCAGATTCATCGGCACCACTGCCTCTGCCTCGGAATCGCGCGCCCGCTGCAACAAATATTCCAGCCACTCGCGCGTCAAATAGGGTAAATCGCACGCTACTATCAAATTCCAATCCGCCCCGGACGCGCGCAACGCCGTCGCAATCCCACCCAGCGGCCCGCAACCCGGCCAATCATCCGCAAGCGCTCGCAATCCGAGCCGCCGATATTTTTCCGGCGTCCCCACCACCATAGCCGGCGTGCCCACCGCAGCCTCCACCAATCGCGCCGTGCGCACAATCATCGGCGCTCCCGCAATTTCCAAAAGCTCCTTATCCACACCCATCCGCGAACTCTGCCCGCCTGCCAAAATAAACCCCGCGATGGATGCGGTGTCATTCATGCCTGAACTCGAATCGGAGTCTCGAACTTACTAGCGCCTGTCATCCCGAGCCCGCGTAAGCGGGCAAGGGATCTGCTTTTTCTAGCCACTAGCCACTGCCTTTTTCGCCAGCCCGTCAGTCCGAATCCAAAGCTCGACGCGCCGTCTCCTTCACTTCCTCGACCTCTTGGCCTTTTCTCATCACTCATCACTCTTCACTCATCACTGCCCTTCACTTCCCCGGCCTCTGAATCCCCAGCTCCCGCAGCTTCTCCTGCAAACTCTGCCGATGCAAACCCACCTCCGCCGCCGTCTGCGACACATTCCAATGATGCTCTTCCAATTTCCGCCGCAAATAAACAATCTCAAACTGCCGCTTGGCCTCGCGAAAATCCGCTTCTCCCAAAAACGAGTCATCCTCCGGTTTCTTCGTAGCGCTAGCCGCAGAAGCAGCACCACGATATTCGCGAATCTCCTCCGGCAAGTCCGCCGCAGTAATTTCATCGCCATCGCACAACACCAGCGTCCGCTCCAGCGCGTTGCGCAATTCCCGCACGTTTCCCGGCCAATCGTAGCGCCGCAGCAGGCTCATCGCTTCCGGCGCCGCATGCGCACGATGCTTGTGCCGCGTTCCCAACTGCGCCAAAAACGCATCCACCAGAATCGCCAGATCCTCTTTATGCGCGCGCAAAGGCGGCAGCTCCAACGTCACCACCCGCAGCCGGTAATACAAATCTTCTCGAAAACGTCCCGCCGCAATTTCCGCCGGCAAATCCCGGTGCGTCGCGCTGATCACCCGCACGTCCACATCGATCGCGTGCGACCCGCCCAGCCGCTCGATCTTGCGATTTTCCAAAGCGCGCAGCACTTTCGCCTGTGTCACCGCATTCATGTCCCCAATCTCATCCAAGAAGATCGTACCGCCGGACGCCAGCTCGAATTTCCCCTTCCGCTGTTGCGCCGCCCCGGTAAAAGCCCCGCGCTCGTACCCAAATAATTCCGATTCGATCAAATTTTCCGGCAGCGCCGCGCAATTCACCGCCACAAACGCCCGCCCGCGCCGCGCCGACCGCTCATGAATTTCCTGCGCCAGCAAATCCTTCCCCGTCCCACTCTCGCCCAATATCAAAACCGTCGCATCTGAAGCCGCCACACGCTCCGCCATCTCAAAAACGCGTCGCATTGCATCCGAAGCCCCAAGCAATCGTCCGAATTGCCCATCAGCCACCAGCTCGCGCCGCAAACGCGTGTTTTCTTCAGCCAATTCCGAAAGTCTTAGCAAATTCGCCACGCGCCTGCGCAACTCCTCGATGTCAAATCCCTTCACAATGTAATCCGCCGCCCCACTCTGCAGCGCCTCCACCGCCGTCTTCGCGGTGTCCAAAGCCGAGACGACCAGCACTGGCGCTTCATGCCCGTTCTCGCGCAACCACCGCAAAAACGAAAGCCCATCCTCCCCAGGCATCACCAAATCCAAAAGAATAAGATCCGGCGCCGAAGCAGCCAAAGCCTCACGCGCAGCCGCAGCCGACGCAGCCTCGATCACCTTGTACTGCTTCTCGAGCGCCCGCCCCGTTCCGTATCGCGCGGCCGCCTCGTCATCCACCAACAAAATTGTGCGCATGATTTATTTCGCGTCCTCTTCCGCCAGCGGCAACGTCAAGTGAAACCGTGTCCCTTTCCCGCGATGCAAGGGGCTCTCAATCGCCAGCGTCCCTCCCAATTCCTCAATCCGCCGCGCGACAATCGCCAGCCCCAGCCCCGTCCCCGTCGCCTTCGTCGTAAAATACGGCTGAAAAATTTTCGCGCGCAGCTCCTGCGTAATTCCCGGGCCGTCGTCATCCACCACAATGTCCAGCCGCCCGTCATAACGCCCCACGCTGATCCGCACCCGCCCCCCGCCCGGCTGCGCTTCCATCGCGTTCACAATCAAATTCGAAAGCACTTCGCTCAAAGCCTCTTCCGACGCCTGCGCCATAATCTCGTGCGTAGGCTTCTCAAATTCCAGGCGCACGTTGCGCCTTTCCGCGTCCCGCCCAAACAGCCACGCGGTCTGCGCTGCCACCGCCACCGCAGCCACGCGCTCGCCGTGCACGGTAGGCTTCGCGTAGTGCAGCAGCTGCGTCAGCTTCGCGCTCATGCGATCAATTTCGCCTACTATTAATGTACAGTCGCGCCGCACATCCAGCGGCAAGTCCGGATTCTCCAGCTGCACCTGCAGCACGGTCTTCATCGAGCTCAGCGGATTCCGCAAATTGTGCGACACGCTCGCAGCCATCTGTCCCAGCACCGCCATCCGCTCCCGCTCCGCCAATTCGCGCTCCAGCCGCAGCTTGTCTTCAATCAACCGCGCCAGGTCCACCATACCCGGCAATTGTTCCGCCAGAAATTCCAGCGCCGCCGTAGTCTCACCCGTCAAATACGAGCCGGTAGTCGCCGCCTCCAACACGCCAATTTCCTGCCCATCCTTCTTCAACCGGATCTGCGCCGTGTGCCCCAGCCTGCCCGGCGCCTCCAAATCTTTCAACGCCGCATCGCGCGGAATCGAAATGCGCACCGCCGCCAACCCAAATTCCTCGCGGATCCGTCGCTCCGCCTCAGCCACCAGATGCGCCACCTTCCCCTGCCGCGCTTCCTGCTGCAACTCGACCGTCAACCGCTGCACCCTGTCCATCCGCTCGGAGAGCTGCCGATGCAGCACCGGCCCAATCGCCCGTTCCAGCGGCTCGAAAAGAAAAATCAACACAAACAGCAGCACGCTAGCCGTAGCTTCCGGCGGCAACACGGGCTCCAGCCATCCGCTAACCCGCCGCACCAACGCCAGATACAGCAGCGCCAAAAAAGTAGCCGGCAGCGCGTACATCAGATTCCGCTGCGCCCCATACTCCAAAAAATTCCGCCGCACCGCGAAATAAAGCAGCAGTGCGCCGGGCAATATCCCCGCCAAGATAAACGTCGTGGCTAGATTTTCGCCTTCAACGCGGCGGAACTGCGTCGCCCATGCTGAAACAGCCAGAAACCCGCAACCTGCGACGTTGACCGCAAGAAGTTGTGAAAACAAGGTACGCGCGGTCGCGTCCTTGCTCCTCCGTACGATCGCAAAGTCGGCGAGTACACAAACTATGACAGCTCCCACCAGGGCAACAAACTCGATGGGAAGGAATGACACGAGCGCGTCTCCCGGACCAAATGCGAAGACGCGGCTACGCGCAACCTCCCACAAACTCAGCACAACTGGGACCGCGTAGAAAGCGCAAATTACAAACGCGAGCAATCGTGGAATCGAACGATGTTGGGTGATCCGGTACAGATAATACGAGTGGGTATGAACCAGTAGGCCGGGTAGAAACATTAGCCCGAGAGCGATCAGGCTTGCGTAAAATACCCGCGTCGCGAACGGCGTGGAGGTGTAATAAATACCGCTGTTAGCGCCAAGAAGTGCGCCCGAATAGAGTAGGAAGAGAGACAGGCAAACGAAGAAAAGTAGCCGCTCAAGCGTTCGCGGCCTTCGATGCCCCAAAATCAACGCCAGCAAAAACAAATAGACCAGCGTCCCCGCTGTAAAACTGATGAGTCGGATATAGAAGAGTGATTGCACCAGCGCCAGTGCCCGGGATTCTAGCCGCCGCCACCAGTAAAGGCAAGAAACAAGTGTCAGATAAATCTGGCGGTATCCAAATCATTGAAAACAGTAGCTATGCACACGAAAAACCAACCGAAGATGTGAGCGTCGAATTATCACATTCCTCCTTGACTCCCCTACCCTCGATTGCTATATTAGCACTCGCCGACGAGGAGTGCTAAACGGTCTCCTGACCGCCACAACTCCTCCCGGCGAGTCTCACCAAACAATTGGAGGAATTTCACAAATGGCAGTCAATATCACGCCCCTGCACGACCGCGTGCTAGTGCGGCGCCTGGAAGAAAAGGAATCCATCAAGGGTGGCATCATCATCCCGGACTCCGCTAAAGAGAAACCACAAGAGGGTGAAGTCATCGCCGTCGGCTCTGGCCGCCGCGAAAAAGGTGAACTGATCCCCCTCGACGTAAAAGCCGGTGACCGCATCCTTTTTGGCAAGTACAGCGGCAACGACATCACCATTGACGGCGAGGAATACATGATCATGAAGGAAGACGAGATCCTCGCGAAGCTCGGCCCCGCTGCTAAAGCAGCCGGCAAAAAGTAACTCGCTCCACCTAAACAGCAACTTCCCGGTCGCGGCCTAACCCCCGCACCGGATAACCAACTCGCAATATAAAAATAGGAGAAAGACATCATGGCAAAGCAAATCGTGACTGGTGAAAATTCTCGCCAGGCGATCCTGCGCGGCGTCAATCAGCTCGCCGACGCAGTTAAAATCACCCTCGGCCCCAAGGGCCGCAATGCGGTGATCGAAAAGAAGTTCGGCTCGCCGATCATCACCAAGGACGGCGTCACCGTCGCCAAGGAAATCGAGCTGCAGGATCCGCTCGAGAACATGGGCGCGCAAATGGTCCGTGAAGTTGCGTCCAAGACTTCCGACGTAGCCGGCGACGGCACCACCACGGCCACCGTTCTGGCCCAGGCCATCTTCCGCGAAGGTGTAAAGGCAGTCGCGGCCGGAGCCAGCCCCACGGCTCTGAAGCGCGGCATCGAAAAGGCGGTCGAAGTGGCTGTCGAGGAAGTTCGCCGTTTGCACAAGGACGTCAAGGGCGACATGATCGCCCAGGTCGGCACCATCAGCGCCAATAACGACAAGCACATCGGCGACATCATTGCCGGTGCGATGAAGAAAGTTGGCAAAGACGGTGTCATCACCGTGGAAGAATCCAAGACCATGGAAACGTCGCTCGAGGTCGTCGAAGGTATGCAGTTTGACCGCGGCTACCTCTCGCCGTACTTCGTTACTGACCCCGAACGCATGGAATGCGCGATGGAAGATGTCCGCATCCTCATCCATGAAAAGAAGATCTCCTCGATGAAGGACCTGCTGCCCCTTCTCGAGCAGATCGCCAAGCAGGGCAAACCGCTTTTGATCATCGCTGAAGACGTCGAAGGCGAAGCTCTCGCCACTCTCGTCGTCAACAAGCTCCGCGGCACCTTGCAGTGCGCTGCCGTGAAGGCTCCTGGCTTCGGAGATCGCCGCAAGGCCATGCTCGAAGACATCGCCACGCTCACCGGCGGCAAGGCCATCACCGAAGATCTGGGCATCAAGCTCGAGAACGTGAAGCCCGAAGATCTCGGCCGCGCCAAGAAGATCACCATTGATAAGGACAACACCACCATCGTCGAAGGCGGCGGCAAGGCTTCGGAAATCGAAGGCCGCGTCCGTCAAATTCGCGCGCAAGTGGAAGACACCACCTCCGACTACGACAAGGAAAAGCTGCAAGAGCGCCTTGCGAAACTCGTCGGCGGCGTTGCCGTCATTAAAGTCGGCGCCGCAACCGAGACCGAGCTGAAGGAAAAGAAGGCTCGCGTCGAAGATGCGATGCACGCAACCCGCGCGGCTGTCGAGGAAGGTATCGTTCCCGGCGGCGGTGTGGCTTTGATCCGCTGCATCCCGGCTCTCGATAAGCTCAAGCTGCATGATGACGATGCCATCGGCGTCAACATCGTGAAGCGCGCCCTTGAAGAGCCTCTCCGCCAGATCGTCCACAATGCCGGCGACGAAGGTGCCGTCATTCTGGGCAAAATCCGCGAATCCAAGGACGAGAACTTCGGCTACAACGCGGACACCGGCGAATACGGCGACCTGGTCAAGGCAGGCGTGATTGACCCGGCCAAAGTAACCCGTCTCGCTCTGCAGAACGCCGCTTCCATCGCGGGCCTAATGCTCACCACCGAAGCTCTGGTGGCCGACATCAAGGAACCCAAGGAAGCCGGCGCAGCCCACGGCGGCGGCGCCCCAGGCGCAGGCGGCATGGGCGGCATGTACTAAGAAGTTGACGCAGCAGTTGAATCTGTAGCGGCCGCCTTCAGGCGGGCGCATTAGAGCAAAGGGCGCCGAGGTGAAATCACCGAAGCGCCCTTTTTGTTTGTCGAGCACGCGCTCCCATTTTCCCTTACTCCGGCTGGCACCATTCCATCTGCAATTTTTCAGCTTCCGATCAAACTATGGACGCCACCTGTCCAAATGTCTCAGTCTTGCGCTGTTCGCAGGGTCAGGTCCGACGGAACGGCGCACATTCGCCAGCCCTGTAAGCATCATTCTATCAGCCGTTTCCATCGGTATTTACCGACTCACAGAGTACTCCCGCACTCTAAAATTCCCGGGGCCGCCCGAAACTCTATAATTTTCAGTGAGGCTTTGCCGCGCATGGAATCGCAGCGAAATCACCGCGAAACCTTCTGCGCATTGCGGTGTTAGAAACAACATGGAGCTAGCCCAGCTCGGTTTCTGAAGCGCGACAAAAAATTGAAATTTTAGCGATCAACGAACTCTATAAAGGGAGGATTTTGCAATGCGTAAGCTCAATTTCATCCGAACGCTTCTTCTCGCTCTCTGCGTACCACTCGCGCTAGCGTGCATGCCGTCCCCGGCCGCTGCGCAAATCGCTGTAGGCATCTCCGTGCACGTTGGACCGCCCGCAATCCCGGTTTACGTGCAGCCTCCGTGCCCCACCGAAGGTTTTCTCTGGACGCCCGGCTATTGGGCTTACGGTGACGCAGGCTATTACTGGGTTCCCGGCGTTTGGGTCGCTCCTCCGCGCGCCGGCCTGCTCTGGACTCCCGGCTACTGGGGCTTCGCAGGCGGCGTTTACGGCTGGCATGCCGGCTACTGGGGACCTCACGTCGGTTTCTACGGCGGCGTGAATTACGGATTCGGTTATCACGGCGTGGGTTTCGTAGGCGGTGAATGGCGCGGCGGGCATTTCGCGTACAACACCGCAGTCGTCAACGTGAACACCGCGGTCGTGCACACCACTTTCGTTGATCGCACCGTGGTCCACGAAGACGTCGGCGTGCGCACCAGCTTCAACGGCGGTCCTAACGGCACCCGAGCTGTAGCGACGGCCCAAGAACGCGCCGCGGAACACGAACAACACGTGAACGCGACCTCGGAGCAGCTAGGCCACGAACACGCAGCCGGCCTGGATCGCTCCAACTTCGCCTCCGAAAATCATGGCAGGCCCGCGAATCCCGCGATGAGCCGCGTCGGTGAACGCGCCGAAAATCAGCAGAAGCGTATCGGCAACGGCGTGGCAGACGGCAAAATGACGCCGGGAGAAACGGCCCACGTGGAAAAGCAGGAGCAGCATATCAATCAGCAGACGAAAGCCGACCGTGAAGCCAACGGCGGCAAGCTGACTCCCCAGGAGAAGAAACAAGTCAACAAGGAACAAAACAAAACCAGCAAGGAAATCAAAAAGGATAAGAAAGACAACAGCAAGAAAGACCAAAAATAATTCCCGCTCGAGTTTCGTGGGAATTTAAATCGCACGAAAACCGGGAGGCGACCGTGCCTCCCGGTTTTTTTGTGCTCGCGATTTAGCGGAGCCGAGCCCATTTTGGAGTGCGGCGGCTTGCCGCCGCGTTCGTCGGAGCGCAACGTCCGCCCAACAAACGATCTAGGCGAGGCTTGCCTCGCCCGAGTTCCCCGCCCTACTCCTCCTCGCGATTCGCAATCGCCACGCGAAATTGCGGCTTCGCCTTCTCGCTCGGCTCGATCTCATAAGTTTGCGCAGTCTTCGCCGGATCGTAATCACGCCACAACCAGATCATCTCCTCCGGAAACTCCGCGGCTCCGTGCGCCGTGTTATGCGTGCCGCCGCCAAAACTGAAATGAAAATCATATTCCTTAAATTTCAGCGCATTCGCCATGCGCAAATTCGCCAGCGGCCAGCTGCCGTACTGTCCCTCGATGTCGTTCGAACCATCCTGCAGCCACACGCGAATGTTCCGCCGCGCTTCGCGCAATATCTTGTCCGGATAATCCTGCCCGCCATCCGGCACTGCCGGATCTTCTTTCCACTGAATCGCACTGAAGCTCCCAATCCACGAAATCACCCGGCTGAATTGCTCCGGCATCTGCCATGCAGCGTTGAAAGCGCAAATCCCACCGGAAGAAAGTCCCGTGATTGCCCAGCTATACGCGTCCTTGCGAATATTGTATTTCGCCGCCACGTCGGCAAGCACTTCATCGCGCAAATAGCGAGCGTAGCGGTCGCTCACCGTATCGTACTCCGTGCTGCGCATCGAATCCTTCATCCCGCGCTTCCATTTCTCCCCATACGCCTTCACAAAATTATATGTAGGTGTGCCCGGCGAACCTTCAATATCCCCCGGATTGATGAACACGCAAATTATCACCGGAATCTTTTTCTGCGCGATCAGATTATCAATCACGTTCAGCGCCGGATTCCCGCCGTCGCGATGCGCATACGCTTGACCATCCTGAAAAACCATCAGCGCCGCCGCCGTCCGCGCATCATATTGCGCCGGAACGTAAATCCAATATTCGCTCTTCATCCCATCATAGATCTTGCTGGTATGAACGATCTTCTCCGACAAAACCCCCGACCGAACTCCAGGCTGCAAATAAGACAAAGCGCCAAACGCCGGCAGATCCAATCCCCCGCCGAAATGCGCCCCGCCTACGACGTAGTAGAACGCATGCAGCCTGCCCACCGGCTCAATGTGCACAGCCGCGTACCACAGCCCAGAACCCGAAATATCCCGCATCTCCGGCCCCGCAACTCCGTCAATAAAAAGTTCCGGTTTCGCCGCCGCCTCGGTAGCGAAGAAAAATTCCGGCCCCTGCGCAATCCAAGCCGTTCCCTCTTTCAGCTCCTTCGCATCCAGTGTCGCCGCAATTGCGTTCCGCAAACCCGGGCTGTTCGCCTTCGCCATCTCAATCAGCTGCATCGCATCCATTTTTTCCGCCGCCGTACCAGAACCCCTCAGCGCCAAGCACATCAGCATCAGCATCGCCGCGCCCATCACCGCGAGCCGCATCACGTCCCGCATCGAAACTCTCCTCGCAGCAGCACAGCAAATTCCGCGCGCACCATACAGCACCCTCCACCTGGTTACTTACGCCCCTTCCCGCCTTTCGCCGCAGCCTTCGTCAAATGCCAAGCCTCGCACCACGAACACAAATAAGCCCGCAGGTCCTTAGGCGCACCCGTATTCGCGATCTGGTGCGCCGCCGTCGCCAGCGCCTCACCCTCGCTCCCGTACTTCCGCTTCCCGCTAACCGCACATTTTTCTTCGCCGTCCACTGCAAGCCCTTCCGCAAAATCGTATTTTCCATCCGCGGCAAAGCACTCAGTCAATTAATTGATCGGAATTTTAACGGCCAGCGAGAACATCCCCGGAAATATTGCCGGCAAGAATCAGAATTCGAATAATCACTTTATTGCGCCGCGGGAACCGCGGTGTCCGGCACCAGCTCCAGCGTGCTCGCCTTCACAAAGTACGCATTCGCATCAATCGACCCCGGCGGCCCGTTGTGCGCGAATCGCGCCGACTCCACCGCTTCCGCCGGAAAGTTCACGTCCTTCCCCGGCCCCACTGCCTTGAACACCGTGCCGCCGGCCGGAATTCGGAACGTAATGGACACCTCCTGCAAAGCCCCGCCCGGAATCGGGTTCACCGTTAGCACCCCGAAAATCTCGCGATCCGATTTGTTCGTGAAGGCGTACGATTCTTTCGGCGCGTGAACTTTCTGCTCCGTCCCCACCGTAAACACCCGGAAATTGCTGAATGTGTGCCGCCGATAGTAACGGCTCCCGCTTCTTTCCACGTAAAGTTCCGCGCTCTGCGGAAGCCACAGTTGTTGTTCTTCGGTCCGGAATTGCACCAACGCATAATCAATCGCCATGCGTTCCTGCGTCAGCTTGATGTTCGCCACGGGCTTGATTAATTCCGACTCCATCCGCAGCACCTGAAAAGTGCCGGCATCAATCATCGCCCGGCCCTTCAGCGGAATCGGGTACGCATTTCGGGAAATCACGTAACTCCGTATCTGGTTCGGGCGGTCCGGCCGCTGTTCAAAATGAACTTGCCACGCCGGTCTCCCTCCCGATTCTCCCAGTCCGTCGCACGTAAATGTAAATTCCGAAACGAAGTTCGGATGAAAGATCAAGGCCAGCGCCGCCGAGCCCGTGGTCGCAATTCCCGCGGGAAAGCGATTCGGATCCATGTCGCCGTTCCGATATTCATCAATCTGGAAGTTTCGCTCGCCGCTGCGAGTGACCAGCACCACATATTCAAATGAACGCGCGTCGGGAGCGGCGAGTCCACCGTCCGCGTGTGCCGCGAAATGCTCCACGCGCTCCGTCGCGCTGAATCGGTCGAGGCTGTTCACTAGCTCTTCCGCGCGCTGCCCCACGCCCTGCAGCACCAGCGGCAATGGACATGCAACATTCGGCTTCATGGTAGGAACTGCCTCCACCCGCTGCAGAGCATGCATCGCTTTCTCAGCTTGCGCGCGCGTGATGGCCGCCAAAATCGCAACCGCCGGCGAATCCGGCGCTGCGGAAGCTTCAGGCGTCATCGTCAGAAATACGGTGGCTGTCAGCTGGCCGGCGGAAATTTCAATCGCGTGGCGAATCGGGATGAATCCGGGCGCATTCACTTCCACGCTGTACTTCCCCACCGCTAGATCGGCGAAATCTGCCCGTCCTCCCGCGTCCTCTTTGCCTTCGATAACCTCATCATCTTCGCTCGCGAGCAGCCGTATCGTCGCCACACCGCTGAACTTTTCGCCGCCACCAAGCTTCAGTCGCACGTTCACGGCTCCGCGCACGCCCGCCGCAGGCGCGGCAATCGCGGGCGCTGCAGCTTGCTGCGCGGGTGTAGCTCGCGCCAGTATCGCCAGCGCGAATACCAACACCGGTATAACGAGGCTGCGCCGCAAGTGAACTCCGCGTGTTCTGCGTCCCGAACGAGCACGGGAAGTTACCGGTGGTGCATTGTCGAATCGGGACGCGTCAGAAGTAGCTGCTGGGACGATATGGTACTCGTTTCGCGTACGGATGCAATAGCGGAAGGCCCGTCGTCACGCAGTGACAACGCTTCCACTGCCGGCAAACCGTCCCAGAAACATTCTTGCAAGTAGAGCGGCTCAAAGCGTCGGCGAATCATCTCCCAGCATCGCCCGCCGCACGATCTTGATCGGTGGAAATCCCTGCCGCATGAAATTATTGTGAAACTGCTCCAGCGAAAACGCCGCGCCTTCCTTCTTCTTCACGTCCTCGCGCAATTTCAAAATCTCAAGCTTCCCTAGCGTGTAGTAAAGATATGTCGGGTCCGCCGTCCCACGCTTCGTCTCCACCAGCCCCGTTTCCTTCGTCTGATACCCTTCCTTTACGAAAAATTCCACCGCCTGATCGAAGCTCATCTTGCCGCTATGCATTTCAATCCCCACGATGAAGCGCGCATTGCGCAACAACGCATCCTCCAGTTGTCCCAGGCGAATCAGTTTTGCCTCGTGTGCGTCCTTCGCGCCCGTCCCCGGCTGTCCAAATCCTTCATCGAGAATCATCTGCTCGCAATAATGCGCCCAGCCTTCCGCGTTTGAAGCGGCGCCCAGCAGCATCCGCGTTTTCGTGGGTGCCTCGTGCACCCACAGAAATTGCACGTAGTGACCCGGATACGCCTCGTGCGTCGAAGTGCTCACCACCGTCCCGACGTTAAAAGCCGCCATGCGCCCCGCGATTGCTTCCGCGGTGTCGCGCGCTCCAGGTAGCGTCACGTTGAAATACGCTTCCTGCGCCACTTTCTCGAAAGGTCCCGGCGTGTCCATGGACGCAAACGTCGTCGCACGCATGAATGGCGGCGTGTTCTGCAGAATCGGCCGCACGTCGGATGGAATCGTGATGATGTGTTTCGCGCGGATGAACGAGATCAGTCCATCGAAGGTGTCGCGAAAGTTCTGCAACAGATGATCCGGCGTCGTATGGTCCGCCATCAGCTCTGCCAGCACGTCGCTCGTCGATTTATTCGGCTCGAGCTCTGCTGCCACTCGCTTGAACTCCGCCTGGTTCTTGTGCAAATCGGCCCGGCCGATTTCCAGCAGCCGGTCCAGAGGCGTATCCACCATCTCGTCGTACAGCAGCTTCTTGGAAAAGGTCTCTGTGCCGATGCGAAAATCCCCATTCGAACGTGGCAGTACGTCCGACTTCAGCCATGCCGCATAGCTCTGCAAATCCGCGATCACCGCGCCATTCGATTTCGCAAACGCGGCCTTCACCGCCGGGTCGCTCGCGCCCGCAAAGGCCGCTGGCACGTCACTCTGAAAAAAACTGATGATGTCCGGCAGCTGCTCCAGCGCAATCTCCGTGTAAATCCGCGGCGGATTCTTCAGATTCGCGCGCGCCGCCGCAAAAACCGCCGGCATTTTCTCTTCGCGCGCCACCACCGACCGCAGCCGCTCATCCGCCGAAGCAAATTTCCGGACCATGATCACGTACACGCTGTTGCTGATCCCGCTCGAATAGGAATCCGGATTCTTCTCCCAAGGCCGCACAACTTCCAGCGTCAACAACGTGCCGCGGATGTTCGCCAGCACCAGCTCGCGGTCCGCCGCGCGCGTTTCGTCCAACCCCTTCGCATCCAACTCCTCCACGCGCTTGTCAAATGCACGCAGCTCGGCAATATTCGCGTCAATCCCCGCATGCGAATAATCCTCCAGCATCGCGTCGTACTGATGCAGTCCGTCGCTCGTGCCGTTGCTCGGCGCAAACTTGAAATACACCTGGTCGAAATATTCGTCGGCCAACTTATCCCACGCGGCCTGCTTCTCGCTCGCAGCCGCCTGCGGCGCCACTCGCGCCCGCGTGGCTCCCGACAGCGCCATCGCCACCAACGCCACAATCACACCCAGCAACGCTGCCATAATTTTGCGCACTCAAACTTCTCCCCTCGATCCGAATTTTGCGTTTAGAACTTCGCTCGAATCCGTGTTGCAACTCGGGTCGTGAATCGCTTGCGTGGTAACGCCGCGCTGAAAGGGCGGGCTTCAGTCCCCCGCCAACCGCGCCGAATCCCGGGCTTTAGCCCCTGAAGCCAGCCTTTGCGATCATGGTTAACTATTTGCGCAGTGGCTGGCAGCAAGCTTTCTCTCTGCCCGCGCGCCCCACCCTGCGAAATCGCGACCCCAAATACTACGCTTTTCTCCGCCGCAAGATCAGGTGAATTCTCCGCGCTTCTGCGGTATTTCCGCCAGCGACTTTCGCCCCCATCCCGTGTTGAACTAAGTAGGCGCAAGTACCGCCGACGCGTTCAGCACAAAGGCGGTTCAGCGCCGGATAAGTTTCGCCAAGTTTCAGGTTCCAGGCAACAGAAAGGAGGACAAGATGCGCGACACTCCGATCATTCGAGTTCTGCTTTTCGCGCTCGCTCTCAGCGCGATTCCCGCTACCGCGCCCACCGCCTCGGCCGCATTCGGCTTCGGAGTCGCCATCACCGTCGCTCCGCCGCCGCTGCCCGTTTATGCGCAGCCCGTTTGCCCGGGCGATGGATACATTTGGACGCCCGGATATTGGGGCTACGGTGCCGACGGCTATTTCTGGGTTCCCGGCACCTGGGTCATCGCGCCGCGCATCGGATTTCTCTGGACTCCCGGATATTGGGGCTGGGGCGGCGGCGGATATTTCTGGCATGCCGGTTACTGGGGCCCGCACGTCGGCTTCTATGGCGGAATTAATTATGGCTTCGGCTACGGCGGTTTCGGTTTCGAGGGCGGCTACTGGCGCGGCGGCCACTTTTTCTACAATCGCGGCGTCAGCAACGTGGACATCCACAACGTTCACAACGTCTATAACCGCACGGTGATCAACAACCACAACGTGAATCACGTCAGCTTCAATGGCGGCCGCGGCGGCGTCAACGCGCGTCCCACCGAGGCGGAAATGGCCGCGAATCGCGATCATCACATCGGGGCCACCGGCATGCAGCGCCAGCAAGAGCATTTCGCCGGCGGCAATCGCGCACAGCTCGCGTCTGTGAATCACGGACGGCCCGCAACAGCAGCCACCGCGCGCACCGGTGAATTTTCCAACCGCGGTCGCACCCTGAACGCGAACAACAACAATCGCGGCACGAACTTCTCGCGCTCCAACACCCGCAACGCCACGCGAGATTCCCGCAGCACGAACAACGCCGCGCAGTCTCGCAACGCGACGCGCGAAAATGCCGCAACCCGCTCGCAGAACAATGCCCGCTCGTTCAATTCGCGCTCGTCCAACTCGTCCAACTCATCCCACGCATCCAATTCGGCGCGGCAGTCCACCAGGCCAGCCGTCCGCCAGAACACTTCGCGCCCCGCGACGCGCACCAGCCCAGCGCGTTCGCAAAACCAATCCGCACGCTCCGCCGCTCCTCAGCAATCGCGCAGTAACGGCGGCCAGCGCGGCAGCGGTGGCAACGCATCGCACGCCACCGGCGGCGGAAGCGCTTCGCACGCGCCGAAATCCAGCGGCGGCGCCTCGCGCGGCGGGGACGCCGGAAATCACGCGCAGCGCTAACAATTAATCCCGGGTCATCCGCTGCACAAATCAGCGGAGCCCACAAACAAAAGGCGCCACGATCTCGCCATCGTGGCGCCTTTTTCTTCCTAACGTCCCAAGAATCAAAATCGCAGCTAGTGTTCCAACCCGCCGCCATCGAGGTACTTCACCAGCAGCACTTCATTTCCATCCTCATTGTAAATCAGCTCATCCACCAATTTCTGCGCGAGCAATATTCCGTACCCGCCCGGCCGCATCCCTCTCTCTTGCCGGAACGCCGCGTGACGAATCGGATCGCCCTGCGGGTTCGCCACCGCCGCATGCTGTATTTCGTCCAGCGTAAATCCTTCGCCGGGATCCTTGATGCGGCACAGCACCATATTCCGTGCGCGCACGTAGGAAATTTGCATGTATTGGTCCGGCCGGAATTTCGCGCCATGCTCGATCGCGTTCAGCAGAATCTCGCGAAACGCGACCGCCACCGCATTACTCTCCGCCTCCGGCAAATCCACGATCTCGCGTAGAAATTGGATCAGCCGGTCCGCCGTCTGCCGGTCGCTGCGCACCATCAGCCGAATCCATTCCGGCGTCGCAGACACCACTTCAATTCCGTCGTCCCAGCAAGGCGCTTCCGTCGCCAGGTGCACCATTTCCGCCAGCGCATCCAGCGAAAATGGCTTCGAGAAATAACTGAACGCGTGCTCGCGCATCGAATCCACCACATACGAAGGCGCGCTCTCGTCCGTCAAAATGATCAAACAAGTGTGCGCCCGCGCCGATCGCAGCTTGCGCAACAATTCGATGTCGTCTTTTCCGGAAGTTTTCTCGCTCGTCAGAATCAGGTCGAAGTGTATCCGTGCCGCCAGCTCCAGCGCGGTTTGATTATCCGCCGCGTGCCGTATGCTCCATTCGCTCGGATCCAGGACGTTCGCCAGAAACGTGCGCGTCGCGTCGTCGGCATCAATGAGCAGAGCCTTCTTCACCGGAATAGGCTTCAAAACGAGCTGCGTGGAGGAACTCATAAGTCCATTCACAACACAATTAATCGAGATTAAGCGCGGGCCGATTCCCGCCAGCATGCCCCAAATCCAGCATGCATTTCAACCCCTACACTCTTAGATGCAGTCCGAGCCGAAACCGCGTGTTCTTTTTTCTTCTCCGCCCACTCCTCCGCAAGCGCTGGCAAACACTAGACCGCGAGGTCCCGTTCGCACTTTCCCGTCATCACCCAGCCCCTGCGCCTACTTCTCGTCACTAATCACTAATCACTGAGCACTCGCTACGAATCACCAATCACTAATCACTACTCACTCCCCATGCTATTCTTCCCCGTGCACTTTTCTCATCCGCTCTTCCTCTTTTTTGCGGCGCTCATCGCCGGACTGCTCAACGCGGTCGCCGGCGGCGGCAGTTTCATTTCCTTCCCCGCGCTGCTTTTCACCGGCATGGCGCCCATCGCGGCCAACGCCACCAACACCGCCGCGCTTTTTCCCGGCACCATCGCCAGCACCGTCGCGTATCGCAACGCGTTCACTCCAGACGCGCGCCGCCTGCTCCCGCTTCTCCTTCTCACCGGCATCGGCGGCGGATTCCTCGGCGCGCGCATCCTGCTCGGCACTCCGCAATCCACTTTCCTGCGTCTGATTCCCTGGCTGCTCCTCACCGCCACTTTGCTTTTTCTCGCCGGACCGCACATCAGCGCCTGGGTCCGCCGCCGCGCCGCCGCCGGAAAAACTTCCCGCCCGCTCACCATCGCCGGATTTTTCCTCGAGCTGCTCATCTCCATTTACATCGGCTATTTCGGCGCAGGCGTCGGCATCCTGGTGCTCTCACTGCTAGCCCTGCTAGGCATGGAAGATATTCACGCGATGAACGGAGTGAAAGTTCTGCTGGTCAGCGTCGTCAACGGCGTCGCCATGATCACCTTCATCGTCGCCAAAATGATTTTCTGGCCCCAAGCCCTCCTCATGATCGCTGGCAGCCTAACCGGCGGCTACGCCGGCGCCCACTACGCCCAAAAAATGAACCAAAAACACGTCCGCTGGATCGTAGTAGCCGTAGGCATCTCCATGTCCGCCTACTTCTTCATCCGTTATTAACCCGACGCCGAATTTGCGTTCGTAGCGGCTGCCTTCAGGCGCCCCAGATTTAGACTCAACCGCAATTCCGGCTCGAACCCCGAGTGACTCGCCTCGCGACCCACGCGGTCGCACCAGTTGCACTTTATCCATAGAGAAACTATTATCCCGAGTATGCTGCGCCGCAATCTTCGAGTCTTATTGTCAGGTCGCTCGGCCCTCCGAAGCTAATGAGAACAAAAGTCCTCTCTGCAATCCTTGCCATTTTGACTGTGGCAATGGCTCCTTCACAACTCTGGGCGCAGGCACCGACTTCTGAAGGACGACCGCAGGCCACACCTCCACAATCAGGGACGGTCACGACCGACCAGACCTCCAGTAGCACGGGCGAGTCCATTACGTTTCATATTGTCTTGGATAAGCCGACGAATGCTCCAGACAGTTATGTGAACGTCGTCGTCCGGGGACCAGGGGTTGGTGCTCAAAACTCGGCAAGCCTGGAATTGGGGAAAACAAGCATGGACGTTCCGGTTGTGATTCCCTCTGATGCGCCCGGCGGAGAATGGCATCTCGAGATAGTTATGGTGGGAACGAGAACAGGGATGCATTATTCCAACCTAAAACATGAAGGCGTAACCTTCACGGTGATTCAGAAGGGCACCTTTGACCTTCCCACAGAGGCTAAGGTATCGATTAGCCTATCGCAGACCCAACTGCTGCGCCGTGAAGCTGGGATTTTACAAAGCAGGGTTGAAGCGCTGAAGGGCGCCGTCTTAGCTCTTCCCGCGGGAGAGCATGATCCTCGCGCGGCGGGAATACTGCGCGAAAACGTTCTTGATGCTGACAAAGCGTTAGAAAAGACCGAAGCAGAGTTCCTTCAGCTCGAATCAACGCAGTCACAGAAGCCAGCCGCTACGATTTTTTTTGGTGATCTTCACTTGCCGTATCAGCGAGCTTTGCCACCCGCCTGAGTCGTAAGCGCCCGCGCAAGAGAGCGCTTCGGTGATGGCATACCTGCCAATCACCAAGAGACGGAATACCTGTCAATCACCCATAGCCACGTTCCATCCTTCTGGCGCCGCGCAACTTCCGAGGTGACGGTACCATTACGGCTGCGCGTCGAGGTGAGGGCCAGATCACCGCAAATGAGCGCTGGTCGCTGTTCTCCGAACTCGAATTTTCGTTTTTCCGGTCCAAACCCCGTAACCTGGAGTTTAGTAAAAAACTCGTGAATGGCCTCTTTGCCACGCAGGAACGTTCCACCGCCAATGTCAACTACCGCGTCTGGCTCGAACAACGCCGTCATGCCAGTAACATCTCCCGCGTTCTCTCTCGCTACCAACAATCGCTCCAAATCCTGGGGATCGTTGGCCGGCTCTGTTGTCGTTAAATCATTCATAGTGACACTCCGCCAACTGTTGAGGGTTGCTCGACCTTCGCTGAAGTCTATCGTCGTCACGCGTTGGGCGTCAAACAGCAACGGGTGGGCCATCCTTCGACACCACCCAGATGAACGCACTTGAATTTCCGGGTGCCTGCCTGCCCGCAGGCAGGGCCCATCCTTCGCGCCTTTGTGTTATGCGAAGGGTGGGGGTTTAGCCGCTCCACCATTAGCCACCACAGCGAACTACACTCCGTCTTTTCTGTCGCTTACCCGCGTCAGTATTTCTACGAATATTCAGCCGATGAGGAATGTGTTAGCGTGAGTCGAGGCGCTTTTCGGCGCTGCTGAGGACGCGACATGGAGACTGTGGCACGGGCGAGGGGCTTGGCTGGCTGGGCGCGCGGACGCGCACTTGGCGATAGCGTCTCCGGGCGCAGGGTCGCGGCAGCCAAGGTGCCGGGCGCTTACATGCAATTGACGCCGCGCAGCGTGATCGCGGGCGCGCACCGTGCCAGCGCGCAACGCGCAATTCTGATCGCTAGTCGTCAAAATATTAAAAATTCGCCTAACCCATTCACAACAAATGAGAAAACATTTTCTAATCGCTAGTTTTTCGGCCGTTTCCGCGCCGCACCTCACCCATCCCTTGTCCCGCATCACTCATCGCTGCCCCAGGCCATTTCTATTCCGTACAAATAAACCCCACAAAATCATCATTCAGCCGAGAGCTCTGCTGAAAACAAAGGAGAAACAATTTTCTATTCAATACAAATTTGCCGTTGGTAGCATATGCCTGCCCGCCGTCGCGGGCAATCTTGCCTGTGCGCATTTGATTTCGTTTGGGTGTGGCACCAACGCCAAGATCCAATTCCGAAGAGCACAGGCAAGATTGCCGATGTTCGTCGCGCGGATCGCCGGCCACGGATCGCGAAGCACGAATCACAAGTCACAAATCACGAATCACGCAGTCAGTCCCGCCGCGTCCAAGTGCTCTGCGGCGTCGGCGGATGCAACAACGTCTGCATCACCACGCAATACTGCTCGGTTTTTTCGCGCAACGCGGCAATTTGTTCCGCGGTAGCGCCCGGCGCAGCGATATCAAAATTCATACGAATATTCTCGAACCCGACCGGCACTTCCTTCGAAATGCCGAGCGTCCCGCGCAGATCCAAATCCCCTTCCACCGTCACCTCGATCCGCTCGGTCGGAATGCTCATAGCCGCAGCCACCATCTGGCAAGTAATCTGCGCGCAAGCAGCCAAAGCCCCCAGCAGCAAATCACCGGAACAAGCGCCCGCACCCGCGCCCCCCACTCCCTTATGCGCTTCGGCCTGGTGGATTGCCCGCCCAATGTCCACCGAACACGCAATCGGCGCCCCAGTTTGCGCACCTTTCGCGCGAATCGTAATCCGCGAAGCGTTGGGGTCCGCGCGGTACTGCTCTTTCAGCGGCTTCTGCAGCGATCGAAGATCCATGATTCCCTCATTTCCGACGCAAGTTTCGCGCACACGCGCCGCAACTTCCGGCTCAACCGGCGCCCGGCATTCTTGAAGCGGCCGCACGTGCATGCTAGCATGACAAAGCTTCCGGAGAATGCTCATGCCCAAGTACGTCATCGAACGCGAAGTTCCAGGTGCCGGAGAATTGACCGACGCGCAGTTGCGCGAAATGTCGCAAACTTCAGTCGGCGCACTGCGTTCCATCGGCCCGCAGATTCAGTGGCTGCACAGCTACGTCACCGGCAACAAAGTGTATTGCGTGTACCTCGCGCCAGACGAAACGACGGTCCAAGAACACGCCAAGCGCGCGGGAATTCCCTGCAATCGCGTCTCGGCAGTGCGCCGCCTGATCGATCCATCAACCGCGGAGTAACGCCCGCGGAACGCCGCGCCGCCATCCACAATCTTCACGATGCAGCATGTCCCCGACCGCGCACGTCAGCGCTAGCCCGAATGAGATGCGGCCTCAGGCGCCAGTACCTCTGCGATCGCATTCTCCAGCGGCATATCCCAGCCACTAAGCCATGCCGTGGCGCTCGCGGTATTCGCCAACGCTTGCCGCGCCGGCTCCAGGATCGCTTCCAGCTTGGCCTGCTCCGCGGGTGTCAGCGGCGCTCCAATACTTTTGCGCAACGCCGCCGCAGCTCCCGCCAATCGCAGCGAACGCTCGGCCTGCTGCTCCACCGACGCGGAGCACGCGCAACACTCTAGCAGGCGCGCAATGCCGCGCTTGTGACCCAGTTCCTGAAAAATTTTCAGGCTTTCACGGTACAAAGGCAGCGCCGCCGAACAATTCTTCTGTTCGCGCGCCAGATTTCCCAAATCCGCCAGCGTGCCGGCAATGCCCCAGCGATCGTCAAGCTCGCGAAAAATTGCCAGCGCCTGTTCGTAGAACGCGCGCGCAGCCGCGGAATCACCCGAATCGCGTTCCACGTCTCCCTGATTGTTCAGCGACCACGCCACGCCGGTGCGATCGCCCATCCCCTGAAAGATTGCCAGGCACTCCCCGCACAGCGAACGCGCCAGTTCAAATTCCCCCTGCATCTTCAGCACGCTCGCCAGATTGCTCAGCGCCCGCGCCATGGCTTTCAGGTCGCCCAGTTCTCTCCACACCGCCAGGCTTTCCTGAAACAGCGAATGCGCCAGCGTGAGGTTGCCTTGATCGCGCGTGTGCACCGCGCGTGCGTTCAGCGAAACGGCGGCGCCCTGCTGGTCACCCAACTGCCGCGAGATCACCAAGCTTTCCATCATCAGCGCGTCCGCCACGCCCATTTCGCCCTGCTCGCTGGCGAGCACCCCTGCGGCAAAAACCGCGCGCGCACGAGCTTTCGTCGGGGCGGCCGCTGACGGCATCTGCAACAGCTTGCCGAGGCGATCGCGGCCTTCGGTGAGAAATTCTCGCGACTCCCAAAAACGAAACAGCGCAGTGCCGAGGCGCAAGCCCCAAGCTGCATCGCCGGTTTCCGTGAGCCAGTCCAGGGCCGCGCGAAAATTATCATGTTCCAGCGCGACGCGCTCCCGCCCCTCCGCCCCTTCCACACCGCCCGGAGCCGCCGCCGCTTCTTCGGCCAGCACCAGGCAGTAGGCGGCGTGCGCGCGCTTCGTCGCGGCATCCTCGCCGCTCGCTTCCAGTTTCTCCCGCGCGTACTCGCGAATCGTTTCCAGCATCAAGAAGCGCGGTTCACCGTTTGGTTGCTCGAATTGCTGCAGCAAGCTTTTATCCACCATGGAGGACATGCCGTCGAGCAGGTCCAGTTCCAGATCGCCCTTGGTATCGCACACGGCTTCTACACCTTCGAGCGTGCAGCCGCCGACGAATACCGACAGCCTGCGGAAAAGCTTCTGTTCGGCTGCGCTTAGCAGGTCGTGGCTCCAATCGAACGCCGCGCGCAGCGTCTGCTGGCGCTGCGGCAAGTCGCGCGCACCACCAGTGAGCAATTGCAAGCGGCTGGCCAGGCGTGTGCGCATCGCCGAGGGCGAAAGAACTTTCACGCGCGCGGCGGCGAGCTCGATGGCGAGCGGCAGGCCGTCCAAGCGGGCGCAAATCTCGATCACCGCGGAAGCGTTCTGCTGGTTCAATTCAAAATCCGGCTTAGCGGCGACGGCGCGTTGCACGAACAGCGCCACGGCTGGGAAATGCGACAGCGCATCCAGCGAAGTCTTGGCCTGCGCGTCCGGCACGCCCAGCGCCGGCACCGGAAATTCGCGCTCGCCATACACGTGCAGCGCCGCGCGGGTGGTGACCAGGATTTTGAGATTCGGCGCGATGGCCAGCAGATCCGCGACGAGGGGCGCGGCCTGAATCAGGTGCTCGAAGTTATCCAGCAAGAACAGCACCGGCGCGTGCGCTGAATCCTGCAAATGCCTTTTGAGTTGTTCGAGCGATGACTGGCCGCCGGTCTCGCGGATCCCCAGCGTCTGCACGATTAGCGAAGCGATCAGGCCGGGATCGCGCAGCGGCGAGAGTGGAACAAAATGTACTCCGCCCGGAAAATCGTCCTGCAGCCCGCTGGCGACTTCCAACCCAAGCCGCGTCTTGCCGATTCCCCCCGGACCAGTGATGGTGACCAGGCGCACATCTTTCGAGAGCAGCAGTTCCTTGGCGGCGGCGATTTCCTTTTCACGCCCTACGAACACCGTACGTTGCACCGGAATGTTCGCTTGACGAGGCTCCGCTTGCTTGCCTGGTCTCTCCGAGAAGCGGTCGCGTATTGCCGCAAGTTCGCGCGCCAAATCGCGCGTCGAGAAGTAGCGCTTATCCGGATCCTTCGCCAAGCACCGCTCGATGGCCCAACACAGCGGCGCGGGCGCGTCCGGATTTTGCACCGCGACCAGTTCGGCCTGTTCGCGCATGATGGCCACCAGGGTCTCGGCCGCGGTGCTGCGGGGAAACGCGCGCCTGCCCGTCACCATTTCGTACAGCACCAGGCCAAACGAAAATTGATCGGAGCGAAAGTCGAAGGGAGCGCCGCTGGCTTGCTCCGGCGACATGTATTGCACCGTGCCCACGACGACACCGGGTTGCGTGTGCCACGCAGAGATTTCGCGCGTCTCTTGGTGCTCTGCGGCGCGCGTTGCGACTTTGGCCAATCCGAAATCGAGAATCTTTACGAATCCGTCACCGGAAATCATCAGGTTGTCGGGCTTCAGATCGCGGTGCGCGATGCCCGCTTCGTGCGCCTTGGCCAGCCCTTCGGCAACTTGCGAGGCGATTTCGATGACCTTGCGTATCGGCAGCGCTGCGGAGGCCAGCAACTGTCGCAGCGTTTGGCCCTCGATCAGTTCCATCGCGATGTAGTGCGTGGAACCGTCGTGCGCGAGTTCGTAGATGGTAACGATGTTGGGGTGATTCAGCGCGGAGGCCGAGCGCGCTTCGCGTTCGAAGCGATGCAAATGATCGGCGTCCGCGGACAATTCGGCGGGCAAAATTTTGATCGCTACGGTGCGATCCAGGCGCGGGTCTCGCGCGCGATACACTTCGCCCATACCGCCAGCGCCCAGCAGCGTTCCGATTTCGTACGGTCCTAGATGCGAGCCTGGAAGGAGGGGCATAGATTGCCCGCGATTATACCCCCACCAGAGGTCCCGGCGACCTTGCGAATCACTTGGAACTAAGTACGAAAGTGTTCCCGTCAACGTCCTTAAACGCGGCCGCCGTGCCCCACTCTTCGCGCTTCGGCTCCATGACGAATTGCACGCCTTTCGATTTCAGTTCGCGCGCCGTCGCCTCCACGTCGTCCGCCCAGAAAGTGATGTTCATCTGGCTGCCGGGCTGAAGACTCTCGCCGAATTTAAAGAGGACCACCCGCGTGTCCGCCCCCGATATGCCCAGCTCGATCCAGCGCTGCTCCTCGCTGAACGGCTGGTCTGTGAGCAGGCGAAAGCCGAGTTTTTCGGTGTAAAACGCGAGAGCGCGATCCTGATTGCTGACGGGGATACTTGCGAACTTCACGCCTTTGATCATGGTGCCTCCACGATTCGATAATGGCAAATACTGACCGCACTTCCGGAATCGGTGCGGAAAAGTGCTTCCTGGTTCGTGATTCTGCGCAAGCTGCTTCCCGATTGCAATGGCCTATGACATTCACTACTATAGTGATTATGCTCCATGTGGAAATCGACGACTACGTTCTGGACGTGCTGCTGCCGGACCTCACCGGACACGATCATTCGCCGGCGGCATTCCTCACCTATGTCGTCCTGTGGACTCGCTTGTACAGATCCGAAGCGCGGAGCGTGGCCGTCAGCCTCCAACAGCTGGCGGAGCTGACGGGCTTATGCAAGTCGGCGGTGCAAGGCGCCATCCGGCTGCTCAAACGGCGCTCGTTAATCAAAATTACCAGGGGTTCTGCGACGGCCGTGCCGGAATATGAGTTGGTCCGCCATTGGGTGCGCAGACGAGCAAAGAAATAAATGGGCTGCGGGCGAATTCGAGCCGCAAAGCAATATCGCAAACGCACGCCGAGCAACGAATCACAAATCACCAGTCACAAGTCACGACGCGCGGTTCACCAATCACTAATCACCAGTCACATCACTCGCGCAGCACAGTGGTATATTTAATGTGCATTCGAGGCACTCACATGACCGACCGAAAACCACCTTTCGCCAGCGTCGAAGAAGCCCTGGAAGATATACGCGCGGGGCGCATGATCGTCCTGGTGGATGACGAAGACCGCGAGAACGAAGGCGACCTGGCCATGGCCGCCGAAAAAGTGACGCCGGAAGCCATCAACTTCATGGCGAAATTTGGCCGCGGCCTGATTTGCCTGGCAATGACTGAGCAACGCTGCGACGCGCTGGCGCTCGCGCCCATCACGCCGCGCAACACTTCGATGTTCGGCACGCCTTTCTGCGAGCCGATCGACGCGCGCCGCGGCACCACCACCGGCACCAGCGCCGCCGATCGCGCCACCACGATTCTGGCGGCGACCAGCCCCAACACTCATCCCGAAGACCTCGCGCGGCCGGGCCACGTCTACACTTTGCGCGCGCGCAATGGCGGCGTGCTGGTGCGCGCGGGACAAACAGAAGCCTCCGTGGACCTGGCGCGCCTCGCGGGCCTGGACCATTCCGGCGTGATCTGCGAAATCATGAACGACGACGGCACCATGGCGCGCATTCCGCAACTGGTGGAATTCTGCCATTTGCATTCGATGAAGCTGTTGACCGTCGCGGACTTGATACGCTACCGCATGCAGCACGAACGGCACGTGCGGCGCGTTGCCGAATCCGTGCTGCCCACGCGGCACGGAAATTTTCGCATGATTGCTTATTCAAATGATGCGGACCACGAACTGCACGTGGCGCTGGTTCGCGGAGAATTGGCTGACGTCGCGAAGTCCGGCCCTCCGCTCGTGCGCGTCCATTCGCACTGCCTTACCGGCGACGTTTTCGGCTCCACTGCCTGCGATTGCCACGCCGTTATCGAGCGCTCGCTCGCGGCGATTGCCAAGGAAGACCGCGGCGTGTTTGTGTATTTGCATCACACCGGGCGCGGATTCCAGATTGACGCGCCGCGCGAGGCGGAAAGCGGCGAACTGCCGCGCATTCGTTTTCATGCGCGCGAACACGTGGAGCACGATTTGGGGCAGCAGCGGCTGGTGCAGCGCGAAAGCGGCATCGGCGCGCAAATATTGATTGATCTGGGATTGCGGCGGATTCGCGTGCTGACCAATCATCCGCGCAAGGTCGTCGCGCTGGAAGGCTACGGCCTGGAGATTGCCGAGCAGGTGCCGCTGGCGATTGACGCGTCGAAATCCAGCCACCAGAATTCCTAACGCGCGCTGCCGGTCATCGTCAGCGTTCCTCCGACAGCGATTCTCTCTCCGCGGCTCGCCGTCACTCGGCGTAGTTGCTTGGCGTGGTTACTTAGCAAAGATCAGCACCACGAACGTGCCCGGCACAGGCATCATGCGCGGACGAGGATTTTCGTTCGCGGCTGGCGGCGCCGGCGCGAACTCGGCGGTCACCAAATACACCTCGTGCGATTTCGGATCCAGCGCCATCGTGCGCGCGCCCCGTTGCGTCGCCACATCTTCCACCACCGAAAATTTGTCCGGCGCGTCTTCATGTACCACGGTGAGCGTGGCGCTCTGTCCGTTCGAAGCGAACGCGAAGCCCGTGCCGGGATCGAACGCGTTGGCGTCCACGCCAAGGCCGATCGCCGGCGTGGCAATCACTTTTCCAGAATCCGCGTCCACCACGGCCATCATTTGATTGTGGCAGCCGGCGAAAATCCGGCGATGCGCGATGTCCATCGCCAGGCCCGACGGCTCCTGGCACGGCGCGAGCGGCCACTGCGCATTCACTTTCAGATTCTGCGTATCAATCTGCAGTTCCTCGCTTTTATCCTCGATATTGACGTAAAGATGTCCGGCGCCATCCGCTACTGCAAATTCCGGCTTGCCCGTTACCGGAATCGTTCCCAGCACCTTGCCCGTGGCGGCATCAATTGCAGTGACATCGGTGCTCTGCCCGTTCATGACGAAGACGCGCTTCGATGCGGGATCGTAAACGACCGCGTCAGGATTCATCCCGGCCTTCGCGCTCCCGATTATTTGCAGCGATTGTAGATCGAAAATGGTGACGGTGCCGGCCCGGCCGTTGGAGGTGAAGCCGCGGTCGAATTCCGGCGCGAAGGCGATGCCGTGCACGCCGTCGGTGTTGGGAATTTCGCCGGCGACGGTGCCGGTGTCCACGTTTAGCACGACGACTTTTGTGGCGCGCGAGATGAACAGGCGGCGCGTGGGGGAATCGAACGCGAGATAATCCCAGCCGCCTTCGCCGCCGAGCGGGATTTTCTTAAGGAGATGATAGCCGGAAGGCGGCGCGAATGCTGTTGCCGAGACTGCACCACGGGGCGCGGACTTCGTGGCACTGCCGGCACCGAGGACTGCGAGGAGCATTGCCAGCGTTGCGATGAGCGAAAAACAAAACTTCTTCGTTAACATGGCTGTCTCCGAGAATTTATTCTCTTTTGCCGGCGGTACGGAACGCAAGTGCAAAGATTTAACACAGAGTGTGCACGGGAAGCCCGGAGCGCGCGGAGAGAAACTGACATTCATTGTGGCTGCGGCGGTTTGTGTGGCGGCGCAGGCGCAGGAGGCTGCGATGGCTTGATCTTCAAGTACGGGCGCATCTTATCGAGTTTGCGCTGACGGATTCCTTTAATTGCCAGCCGATCTTCGACGCGCCGGAATCGGCCACTCTTATGGCGAAAATCCACGATAGCCTCGGCAGTCTTGGGGCCGATGCCGGGAACTTGCTCTAGCTCTTTAACATCCGCTACGTTCAGGTCCAGCGGATGTGCGGATGGCTGCTTCCCCTGCGCCACCACGGCACACGCGCAGGCCGCGACAAGAATGGCTGCTATCGCGGCGCGCTGCAGCGCTTTCATCACGCGCCCGCTTCTCCATCATCGCCGTGGAATCGTCTGTTGCGCATCTCTCGCTAACTAGGCTCGCCGCCGGCATCCTGCATCAATTATCGCTGCTGATTTCCCTGCGCGTCGTACTCAGTGACTTCACCGAACAGCGCGGCTTGTTCCGCGATTTGCGCGCGGTCGCCCACCAGCACGATCTGCGCGCTGGCGGAATCGAAGTGGCGGCGCGCGGCCACCACAATATCGTCCGCCGTGAGCGCGTGAACTTTCTCACGATACGTTTCCAGATGGTCTTCGGGCAAATGGTCCAGATAAATAGTGGAGATCTGGCCCAGCAGGCCATCCTGCGTGGCGACACCCAGCGAAAAAACGCCGGTCAGGTAGCTGCGCGCGCTTTCCAGTTCTTCCACCGTCACGGGCAGCGAGCGCATGCGATCCATTTCGTAAAATATTTCAGTGAGCGTGGCGGCGGCCACTTCGTTGCGAACCGCAGCGTGCACGCTGAAATAGCCGTGCTGGCGCAGCGATTGCAATCCGCTGCGAGGGCTGTAGGTGTAACCCTTCTGCTCGCGAATATTGATCACCAGCCGCGAATGGAACGCGCCGCCGTAAATCGAATTCGCCAGCACCAGACGAAACCAATCCGGATCGCGGCGCGTGATAGCCAGGTTGCCGAGCAGCACCTGCGTCTGCACGCTGCCCGGCAAATGCACCAGGTGAACTTTGCGGCCCGTATTGTGCGGCGGCGCAACCGAAATTATCGCGCGCGGCGCCGGAGCTCCCCAGCTGCCGAAAACCCTCTCGATTTGCGCGAACATGGTGTCAGCGGAAAAATCACCGACGACAATGAGCAGCGCGTTGGCCGGAGAATAATTGTGGTGATAGAACTCCTCGAGCTGCGGATGCTCGATCGCTGCCACCTGTTCTTCGGTAGGCGAGACGATCGCATACGGATGCTGGCCGAAAATGACGCGCCGGAAACGCTCACTGGCCAGAAATCCCGGCGTGGTGCGCTCGATCCGCAAGCCTTCGATTTTGCGGCCGCGCTCGCGTTCGAATTCTTCGGTGGGAAAGGAAGCATTGCGTGCCAGATCGCCCAAGAGATCGAAAATGCCTTCGGAAAATTCCGTGAGGCCGGAAATGGAAATGGCGCTGGAATCCGCGCCGGCGTGCGAGCCCAGGTCCGCGCCCATGCGCCGCAGATCTTCTTCAATCTGGCGGCTGGAGCGCGACGCGGTACCGGTGCGCACTACCGTGGCCGTCAATTCTGCAAGCCCGGGAGTGCTGTGCGCGACGCTGGCATTCCCGCTGCGAAAGAAAAGCTGCGCGGAAATTTTCGGGAACGTGCGCAATTCGGCGAGCACCACCTGCATGCCGTTGGGCAGAGTGCGCACCGAGCGTCGCGGCCACGCGACGGGACGTTCGGGTCCAAGTGCGGGCACGGAACTCGCCGCCGATTGCGCGAGCGTGGCGGAGCTGGCTGTCGTAGTCATGGGTTTGGTAGTTGTTCCGCTCATGCGGCCACTTCCTTTTCAATGGGGCTGCGAAGCACAATTGCGCGATTCGCCGGGACCAGATATTTCTGCGCTGCGGCCTGTACTTGCGCGGGCGTGACGGCCTGAAAACCATCGAGAATCGTGTTGATCCGGCCGGGATCGCCGTCGAACAAAGTGAAACAAGCAAGATAATGCATCAGGCCGAAGCGTGGCATGTGTGCTCCCATTCCGCCTTCGAGATTCGAGTAGTAATCGGCGCGGAGCTTCACTTTCACTGGCGCCAGCTCGTCTTCGCTGATTCCCCGCTCCTGGATCTCGCGAATAATTTCGTCAAAAGTGGCGATGGTCTCGTCGCTGGTGAATTCCGGCTTGTGAAAAATGCGCGTCACCATTTGCGTGGGGCCGTTGGTTTCGATGATGTCCGCGCCACCATCGGTTTCGACGGCAATTTGTTTTTCGAGGACCAGGCGGCGATAGATTCGGCCCACGCGTCCACCGTGCAACGCATGATCCAGAATGGACGCGGCGTACCAATCCGGGTTGCGGCGATCGGGCACCGTGTAGCCGATGGCGATGGCAGGGAGCGGGCCGAATTTTTCGACGACTTCGCCGCGGCGTTCTGCGGATTGCGGCGGCTCGGTCACGTCCGCGCGCGGCGGCAGCGGGTGTGTGGGAATATTTTCGAAATGGCGCTTGGCCAGCGCGAAGCCCTCGGCGGGATCCAGATCGCCCACCATCAGCAGTACGGCATTGTTCGGCGAGTAGTAGGTATGAAAAAAAGTCTGCACGTCGGCCAGCGTCGCGGCATCGAGATCGGCAAAATCGCCGTAGAAATTGTGCGCGTTCGGCCAATTGCGGAAAGCTACGGGCGGAAGATCGAGCCAGGGAAAACCGCCATAGGGCTGGTTCAACACGTTGACGCGGACTTCTTCCTTCACCACATCGCGCTGGTTGCGCAGATTTTCGTCGTCCACTTTCAACGCGCGCATGCGATCGGCTTCGAGCCACAGGACGCGTTCCAGGGCGTTCGAGGGAACCGACTCGAAATAATTGGTGATGTCGTAATTCGTGGTGCCGTTCAGCATGCCGCCAGAGGAATTGATCAGGCGAATGTGCTCCATCTTTCCGGCGTTTTCCGAGCCTTGGAACATCATGTGTTCGAAAAGATGCGCGAAACCGCTGCGGCCGCGCGGCTCGAGACGAAAACCGATCTGATAGTAAACGCCGACGGTGACGATGGGCGCCGAGCGGTCCGGTGAAATTACCACGCGCAAGCCGTTCGCAAGCGTCGTGTGTTCAACTGGAATGTGCAGATTCTTCACTGCGAGTCCCTCCTGGAATTTTTCAGAGCGCGATCGAGCTTTTTCAGAGTTGCCGCTGGATTTTTCGCCAGCACGCGCGCGGAAAGACGCAGCAGCGCGGCGTAGGAATCACCGAATTCGCGCGGATGGAGGCGCAAAGCCTGCTGATGCTTTTTGAGCGTGGCGTAATCGCCGCGCGAAGCCGGGCCCGTCCACGCGGCGCGCGGGCCGTGTTTTTCGAAATTGTCGAGCATCTGGCGCATCAACGGCAGCAACGTCTGCACGGCTTGTGCGCGCGAAAAACCGGCCTTGATCAAAGTTTGAGCGGCGGATTCGGTCAACGCCAGCGCGTGACCAGCTACCAGCGTTCCCGCCGCGTGGTAGGCGGGCTTGCTGCGGCTCGCTACCGGCACAGGAATGCCGCCTAGCGATCGAGCGATTCCTGCAGCGGCGCGACGCGCGCGCGGATGGCCTTCGACGGCGAAAATCACACCCTTCAGATTTGGCTGCGAATTGTTGGTGAATGTTTGCATCGGGTGAATCGAACCGGTAGCTGCGCCGTAACGCGCCAGCGCTTGCAGCACGGAATTGTCGAGCGCGCCGCTGCCGTGCAACACGATTTTGCTGCGGCATTTTTTCCCTGCGAGCTTCGCCAACTGGCGCGCGACTTCCGCCAGAACATCGTCCGGCGTCAGTAACAGAATAACATCGGCATCCATCACTTCGCTCGTGAGCTTGGCGAGCGGCCGCCCCGCGCCAATCGCGCGTACGGCAGCACGCGAATGAACCGCGGAGCGCGTGACCACCGCGCCGATGCGCCATCCCAGGCGGTGCAGCGAGCGGCCGAGCGAGCGGCCCAGGCGTCCTGCGCCGACGATGGAAGCAGAGCGCGACATGCAAAGTGATAGCATAACGTGTTCGCTCGACACGCGCTGGGGGAAATTTACAATTGCACTGGTTCTGGACCGGACTGCTGGGGTTCATTGCACTCGCGTGGTTGCTTGCGGCGATTGACCTGGCGCGCGGGGCGCTCGTGATTCCGTCGCTGGCTCAAATAAAGCTGAGCGCGCCCGAAATCGCCGACCGCAGCGGAAAACTGCAAGCAGCGCCGCGCGTTTCGATTTTAGTTTCAGCGCTGGATGAAGCAGAAAAATTGCCCGCCGCGCTTGCGACTTTTCTAGCTCAGGACTACCCAGATTATGAAGTGATTGCCGTTGACGACCGCTCCGAAGACGCGACCGGCAGCATTTTGGAAGCGGCGGCGCGCGAGAACGCCCGTTTGAAAGTCGTCCACGTGACTTCCCTTCCCGCCGGCTGGCTCGGCAAACCGCACGGATTGCAAACAGCTTTCGAACATTCCACCGGCGAGTGGCTGGTGCTCACCGATGCCGACGTGCGTTTCGAACCGGACGTGCTGCGCACCACCGTCGCGCTTGCGGAAGAAAAACACTGGGATCATCTGACGCTGCTGTGCCACGCCGAAATGTTCACGCTGGGCGAAAAAATCGCGATGACGTTTTTTGCGATGTCATTCATGTTGGGTCTGCGGCCGTGGCGCGCTAGCGACCCCAAATCGCGGGCCTACATCGGCGTGGGTGCGTTTCAACTGCTCCGGCGCAGCGCTTACGAAAAAATGGGAACGCACCGGCGTCTGGCAATGGAAGTTGTCGACGATGTGAAGGTGGGGAAACTGGTGAAGGAAGCAGGCTTACGCTCGGGCGTCGCCAGAGCAGGCCGCGCCGTGACCGTGCACTGGCATTCGGGCTTGGGAAATATCATTCGCGGAACGACGAAGAATTTCTATGCGACGACGGGTTTTCGCCTCTGGTTCGCTGTCGGACAAGTCGCTGGAAATTTGCTGATGTTCGTACTGCCGTGGATGGCTTTGCCGTTTGTGCGCGGATGGGCGCGGATATTCGCGGTGGCGGCGATTGTGCTGCCGGTGCTGGCGCAGGCTGGCGCCGCACTGGAGTTTGACGAGTCGCCGTTGTATGCGGTGACGCAACCGCTGGGGGCTTTAATCGTTTGTTGGATGATAGTGCGGTCCACGTTTGTTACCTTGCGGCAGGGCGGGATTTTTTGGCGCGGGACTTTTTATCCGATTGAGGAGCTGAAACGCGGGGTGGTATGAGAGAGCCAAGGGTTTTACACCGAAGGCGCATCATGACGCGTTTCTATTTAAAGAAGGAATAGCTCAGGAAGATGAAGTGGAAGTCCACGCCAGGATTGAAATCGTGCCGGTACGCGTTGGAAATATGCTGGTATTTGTAGCCGAAGCGCCACGCACGGTCGCGCGATGAATTGAACCAATCCACACCCGTCTGAAAATCAAACGTAAAATTAAATTGCGTTCCGCCGGGAACGTCCACGGGCACGGGCCTCACCGAGGCGACGAATCCAGCCGTGGACGCGATGAATGGCTGGAAAAGGTGCTCGCGCCGGAAATTCAGTTTCAATCCGATCGGATTCACGCCGCCCCCGTACACCGTCTCGCGCCCGTTCGTGCAGAACGCGGTCGTGCTCGGTGTGGGCATGCACTCGGTGAAGGTGTACTGCCGCACGGTTTCTACCGGAATCACGTCGAGCGTGTATTGCAGCGCGATGTGTGGTTTGTCGAAGAGCGTTCGCCCGTAACGCAGCGCGAACTCGCCGAGCTGACGGTTCGTCTCGATGCCAATAAGCTGAGCATTGCCGACGGAGTAGCCGCCCCAAATGGCGAATTCGTTGCCGGGAGGATATTGCGGCGGTGCCGGCGGCTGCGATGACGCTTGCGGTTGCGGCGGCGCCTGTGTTTGCGATTGCGGTGCGTCTTGAGAGCGCGCGGCGGATGGCGCGACGAGCAATGCCACGATTACGAGTTCATAACGGAACAGTCGCAGGCGAGCCATGGATGATTGGGATTTTCGCACCGGTTTCTATTCTATTCGGCAATATCGAAAAAAGATATTAACCGATATCTGGCAAGTTTCCACGGCTTCTGCCGCTTCCCCCGTCTGTCCGGTCGGCGATCGGTCCTGCAGCTTCGGAAACCAAGAAATCATCGTCAGGATTTCTTCGAGACTCTGGCCGCGCGCGACCGCGTTTTTGGCGGTGGAACTTGCGTCACAGGAGTTTCTTCGAGGACCGTCGTCGCCGCTGCCGCAGGCGCCGCAGAAGTTGGAGCCGGAAAGTCCGCCGCTGGCAGAGAAAAAATCGCGCCCAGGTCGCGCTGTTTCAGTGCGCGGACGCGATCGCGAATTCCCGCAGCGCGTTCGAATTCGAAATTCTTCGCAGCATCGCGCATTTGCTTTTCGAGTTGCGCGATGGCCTGCACCATCTGCGCCTCGCTGGTGATTTCACCGATCACAGGCTCGTCGGCCGGCACGGTCAAGTAATCGGCTCCGATAATGCGCGCCAGCTGCATATCCACGGACTTGATGATGGACATTGGCGTGATGTTGTGGTCCCGGTTATAGGTTTCCTGAATGGCGCGCCGACGGCTGGTTTCGCCGATCGCCTGGCGCATGGAATCAGTCATGCGATCCGCGTACAAAATGGCGCGGCCTTCCACGTGGCGCGCGCAGCGGCCCATGGTCTGAATCAAAGATGTGGCGCTGCGCAGATAACCTTCCTTATCCGCATCCAGAATCGCAACCAGTGAAACCTCCGGCAAGTCCAGCCCTTCGCGCAGCAGGTTGATGCCGATCAGCACGTCAAATTCCCCGCGGCGCAGATCGCGCAGGATGCGCACGCGCTCCAACGTATCAATTTCAGAGTGCAGATAACGCACGCGTATGCCCACTTCCGCAAAATATTCCGCCAGGTCTTCGGCCATGCGCTTGGTGAGCGTTGTCACCAGAATGCGCTCGTTCCGCGCGGTGCGCTGGCGGATTTGCTCCAGCAGATCGTCCACTTGTCCTTTCACCGGACGAACTTCCACTTCGGGATCCACCAGCCCGGTAGGACGAATCACCTGCTCGACCACCACCCCGCCGGTTTTCGTCAGCTCATAAGGCCCGGGCGTCGCGGAAACGTACACCACTTGATTGGTGCGATGCTCGAATTCCTCAAAAGTGAGCGGACGATTATCCAGCGCCGACGGCATGCGGAAACCGTAATTCACCAAAGTTTGTTTGCGCGAGCGGTCGCCGTGATACATGGCGTGCAGCTGCGGCACGGTCTGGTGCGATTCGTCCACCACCAGCAAATAATCGGACGGCACGTAATCCAACAGCGTCGGCGGCGCCTCACCCGGCAAACGCCCCGAAAGATGCCGCGAATAATTTTCAATGCCATGGCAATAGCCGATGGTGCGCATCATTTCAATATCGAAATTGGTGCGCTGCACGATGCGCTGCGATTCCACGATTTTTCCCTGCCGGCTCAGCTCGCCTTTCCACCATTCCATTTCCTCGTAAATGCTCTGAATGGCGCGCTCGCGCTGTTCAGCGGGCAGCACGTAGTGCGTTTTGGGATAAATCGGCTGGCGGGTGATGTCACCCTCGCGCGTCAGTCGGATTTCGCCAGTGAGCGGGTCAATTTTTCGGATGGCTTCGATCTGCGTGCCCCACAGCTCGATGCGCACGGCGAGATCGTCGTACGGCGGATAAATCTCGATGATGTCGCCGCGCACGCGGAAGGTGCCACGGCGCAGATCTTCGCCGCGTTCGTACTGAATTTCCACCAACTTGCGCAAAATCGTCTCGCGATTGATGGACATGCCCTTTTCGAGCAGCAGCATCATGCCGTAATACGCTTCAGGCGAACCCAAGCCGTAGATGCAGGAGACCGAGGCGACGATGATCACGTCGCGGCGCTCAAAGAGCGATCGCGTCGCGCTCATGCGCAGCTTGTCCAGCTCATCATTAATAGTGGATTCTTTTTCGATGTAGGTGTCGCTGGCCGGAACGTAGGCCTCGGGCTGGTAATAATCGTAATAGCTGACGAAATATTCGACCGCATTATCGGGAAAGAACGACTTAAATTCGTGGAACAGTTGCGCGGCCAACGTTTTATTGTGCGCGAGCACGATCGTCGGCCGATTGATCTCCTCGATCACCTTGGCCATCGTGAAGGTTTTGCCCGAGCCGGTGACGCCGAGCAGCACCTGGTGACGATCCCCTGCGGCGAGGCCCGAGAGCAGCTGCGAAATGGCTTGCGGCTGGTCGCCCCGGGGTTCGTAATCGCTGGCTAGCTTGAAATTCATGCAGAAGTCCTCAGCGCGCAAAACGCGCTATGCTGAAAATTCTAATTGTAACAAATTTGGCTGCGGCGTGCCGAGGGCGGTCGCGGCTTGCAAATGGCGCTGGGGTAACGAGCGCCAGGCTGACACCTTGGCAAGCTGGGGCGCAGCGAGCAGCGCCCCTACCCTGCAACATCTATCGCGGGAGGCACGGGTTAGCGGCGCGTGGTTTTGTAACTGAAAAGCTTCTGACATTCCGCGCGCAGGAAACCGCCGACTACCGGGATGCGGTGATTGCCCTTGCGAAAAACGAACTCGCACGAAATTAAGCACGCTCGCCACTTGTAATCATCCGTGCCGCACTTGCGGCCATACGCTGCGATGTCCTCCTGCGAGACGCCGTAAACCACCGCGCCAATCCTGGACCACACGCAAGCGCCGGCACACATCGCGCAAGGCTCGTGCGTCGAGTACAAAACGAAGTCGGGCAAGTACCGGCCATATCCACTGCACACGTATTTCAGCGTTTCCAGTTCTACGTGTTTGATGCTCGATCCGGAAGTTTTCACACGATTCCCGGCGCTGGCAATCACCACCTCGCGCTTGCCAATCAGCCGCGTGATCACCGCGCCAATAGGATAATCGCCGCGGTCGCCCGCGAGCTTGGCCTCAGAAATGGCCAGGTCCATGAATTTCTTTTTCGGCTTGTAGGATGCCGGGATCATGCAAATTGATTATAGCCGTTTGTCGTGGGGATTTGGCGCAATGGCGCACACGCCCGGCTGCTGGTTCGGGTTGCGCGGCGCTGGTTGACTGGGTGCCGGATTTTAGGTTTGGGCAACGGCGCCGCGCGGTGTCAGCACCGCGAGCACGATCGCTACAATGGCCAGTGCCGGAATATCACCGAGCAGGTGGCCATGCTCTGCAGGGGCGTTGAGCGCTTGCGCAGTCATAATCCCCGCGTGCACCAGGCTCGACCAAACCGTGAACCAGATCAGGCTGCGATTCTGCAGCGGATTTCGCGCAGCGAGCAGCAGAAATATTCCCAGCGTCGCGTACACGCCGAGGATCATCTGCTCATATTCAGGCTGATTGGGTTGCCAGCGCCAGCCGGACGGCCACCAAGCCATCATCAGCGGATAAACACCCAGAATAAATATCAGCCCAACGAGAATCAACGCTATGCGCAAATAACGCACGCGCGCGGCATCACTCACGAGTCACCTCCTGCGATTTTTCCTGGTGGGACAACAGACCTGAGCGGGATGCTAGCCGTCGCGCCGCGCTGTGTCAACTAATCGTCATCCGCAAAAACAATCTTTCGGGCGTCAGGGCGCGCCGGCGGCGTTGGGTACCAGCGTGATTTCGGATTGCGTTTCCACTTGGCCGGCGTAGTGAATTTTCGAGGCGGAAAGCGCGCTGACGATTTCGAAGTCCATTTTTTGCGTGCTGGTTTGCGTGGAGCGCAGCAGCATGCCGCTCTGCAGCGAAATGGTGTCGAGACTTTCGCCTTTGCCGGTCCACGTGCCGGAGGTGCGCAGTCCGTTGTGGCGATAATCTTCCGGCGTGGCGTCGGCATTCGCGGAGCCGTGGCGCAGGATACCGAAGCTGGTGAGAATCACGGCGCAGCGCGGACCCGGCGACGCGGCAGCGTGCGCAGCGCCAGCGTCAGCGTCAGCGGCCGGAGCGGCACCGTCCGCAGCCACAGGGGGATTCTGCGTGGTCGATGTTGACTGGCCCGGCAGCTCGCAAGCCTCGTCGCGCAGATAACTGGACGCGGTGCGCCACAGCAGATTCGCGAGCGGCGTATTATCCAGCGGGCGTTCGGCGGCCCACTTCTGGCCGACGGCGATTCCCTCCGCCGGCAGATTCCCGCTCGGCGAAAACCCATTGATCCAGGTGCGCACTGCCGCGGCCGCGGCGGGATTGGAGACCACTTCATCCAGCCCGGTGATATGCGAAATCTTTCCGTCCGCCTCGATCGTAAATTCCACCGAGTGACCCTGCAGATTGTTGTATTGCGCGTCCAGCGCTGCAGCCGCGGGATCGTAGGCATCGCTTTGCGTGGCAACGGTGGCTTGTTCGTAAGTGGCGCGCAGGCGTGCGGCGCCGGCCGTGCCGTTCGCAGCGGGCTGCACGCCGACGACATCGAGGCGTACCTCGAGGTCCGCAACTTGCTTCAATTGCGACGCCGCTTCGGGATTGACGATCGGAGTCGTCGTGGTGCCCGTCGTGGTGGTTCGCGATTCGATGTGATACCGGAAGGATTCGCCCATCGTGAAATTCGGCGTTAAGTGAATACGAGCCGACGCGGCGTTGCCGGCGAACGGCAGGAGAGAAGTAAAGGTCGCGATCAACGTCACGCAATACGCGAACGAAAACAGACGACGCGTAATCAATTCCGCGGCTCCGTGCTTGCTTGCTCATCGCCACGCGGCGCGGATGGATTCACGGGCTGAATATTCGGGGAGCGGATGGGCCCGGTCAACTCGAAAAGCTGCCCCGCGGCAGTGGAAGGCCGCGACGTGCCGATGGCACCGGCGGCAGGAAGCACGCGCAGCTGCATATTCAGGTTGCGAGAAAAATCCACGGAGCCGGACGCGGCGACATCCTGCGCCGCACCGGTGAAGCGCAATCGCTGGAATATTATTTTTCCATTACCGCATGCGAATAAAGCGTTGGCAACGGAGAACTCGCTCGAGCCGGAGCGTGGCTCCGCTTCGTGCATCGAATCCAGCAGATTGATGTGCTGCAGCTTGGCATCGGTGATGCGCGCATTGCCGCGACACTCAACCGAAGAAACCAGATCGGCGCGTGTGCCGCCGCCAGAATCGAGCGCGAATTCGCCGGAAGCAGAGCCGGAAAATAAATCGGCGAGCGTGGGAAAAGCGGACGTAAGCGCGGCGAGATCCACGCCTGAGTAATCGAGATTCAATCGGTACGCCGGCTCCGCGGTCAGTTGCGCGTCCAGTGAGCCTTCCAGCGCGCCGCCAAAGAATTCCGCCTTGGCGCCGGATACCTCGAGGTGGCGGCCGCCAATTCTTACGTCGCTCTGCAAATGGCGCAGAGCCACAGGCGCGAGCGAGAATTCCTCTATATTGATGCGCCCTTCGGCGCGAAGATTTTCGGGCACGGCATTCGCCGGCGAACTGGAATTCAGGAACGGCAACATGCGGTCTAGAAAACTTTGTCGCCACCGCGGATTGAGCCAGCGATCCAGGTCCGCAACGGAAAGCGTGTCCGTGGATAGCGCGAACTGCCATCCGGCGGCGAGATCGTGGCGATCGAACATGCCCGTCCAGCGCGAGCCAAAGGCCTCGGCGGACGTCAGCGCAATGTGGCGCAGCCCTGGCTTCAACTCCGCGCGCGCCCTGATCTGTTTCACCGGCTGATTCAGGAATGGCGTCAACAGCGAAGCGCCCGCCGGTTCCCCACCCCACTCGATGCTGCCCACGGGCTGCGTTTCCCACGGAAAGCGCGCGCCCTGCCAACGCAAATCGCAACGCACCGGACCCGCAAGATCCCAGCCGCGCGAAATATTCCATCCTAGCGCCCCGGCCGTAGCCACTAGATCGCGCACTTGCGCGAGGCTGCCGGATAAATGATAGACGGGAAATTCGCGTTGGCCGGCGCCGGCGATTGCTTCCGCATGAATTGCGCCATCCGACGAGCCGTATGAAATGGTTGCGGGCAGCAGCGAAAACATTTCGTGGTCGTAACGAAACAGCGCCTGGCTGAGATGCGCGGGAACACGCAAACGCGCGCTGGCAAGGTCGGCTCCGGCGATGGCGCCAATAGCGGATGTCAAGCGCGGCGGCCAGGCGGAAAATCCCGCACGCACGCTGGCGAAACCGCGCAACGAGACGTCTGGCGCGACATCGGAATGAAACGCGCGGATCCAGGCGAGCACGTCGTTGAGATCCAGCTGCGATTGCGTGATTTCGAATCGCGCGGGTGAGGCCGCCGCGCTCACGCTCTGCGCCGCGAATTGCGGTTCAGCCGCCGACGGCCACGCAAAGTGCGCGTCCGCGCGCGCGAAGGAATGCGGAGCCTGGATGGTAGCTTCCGTGATGTCCAGGCCCGACGCCAGCGGATAGAGAATCATTTTTGCGTTGACGTTCAGGGCAGGATTATCTGGGCGCACCGCGAAATCCCAGCGATGCAGGTGGCGGAGTTCGGCGCGGCCTTGCAGCGCCCAATTATCGCCCTGGGTTTCCGCATGAACCACCAGGCCTAAATCTCCACGCACGCCGAAATCGTAACCGTGCGCGAGATGCAGCAAATCGGAGAGTGATGCATCGTCCCACGCCAAATCGAGAACCGCGGGACGCAGGCGCGAAGAAGTGCCGCCGACGTGCCCCGAAACACGAATGGTGCCGGCCTGTTGCTGCAAGACGGCAGCGCGCGTCGGAACCGCTTCCAGGTTCAAAGTCCAGCGGCCGGAGCGGTCCGGTTCCATGTAACCCTTGACGTTGGTCAGCGCGAACGGAAGTTTTTCGTCACCGCGTTTGAAATTGATGCGGCCGGAAGTCACGTCAATGCGTCCGAAGCGCACCGCAGCACCCGGCAAAGACGACGACGGCGCGCCGCCCCCCGATTTCGGCAACCACTCCGCGACGTTCCAGTCGCCTCCAGAATTGCGCACCAGATTGAGGCTGGGACTTTCCAGCGCGATCGCGCCCAATTCCATGTGTCCGCGGAAAAAACTCTGCCAGCGCAGCCGCACCGTCAGCGAATCCGCGCGCAGAAAATATTCGTGGCCGAAGCGCGGGTCTTCGCCGAACGTGACGGCGTGCGCTTGAAGCGTTGGGCCGCCCCACAGAGAAAAATCGTAGCTTCCCACTTCGACGCTGCGGCCGAAGACGGTTCCCAGGCGCGCCGTCAACCGACGTTGCAGGCGCGTGTGACGGATCAGCAGCGATACGCCCAGATCCGCCAGCCACAGAAAAATCAGCAGACACACGAACCATTTGGCCCAACGAGACCAGGCGCGCCGCGGCGGCCGCGCCGTATCCAGCGGCGAAGTGTGCAGTTCAAGTTCTGAGAGTGTTTGCGACATGACTAACGACGGCGCGCGGCCATCGTACTAATGAACTTCGCGCAGCATGCGATTCCAGCGGGTTTGCGCACGCAGGTGCAGCAGCGTCTGGCCCATGCCGCTCAGCGCGCTGGAAACTCCGCGCGAGCGATAATCGTCGGAAGTGGCGCGCACCGACCAGTAAATCATCATCGGCTTGCCCATGATCGAATCACGATCCACGAAACCCCAGTAGCGGCTGTCCGCGCTGCGATCGCGATTATCTCCCATGGCGAAATAATGATTGGGAGGAACGATCAGCTCACCGTCGCGCACGTAATCGAAAAGCTGGTCGGCCCATTCGCGTCGCGCGACGAATCGCAGAACCCCGCGACTACTAGGCGGAAAATTGTCGGCATAAGGATCCCGGGATGCCGGGTCACGCACCACGTACGGCTCTTGCAGCAGCACTCCGTCAATGTAAACGTTACCATTCACGATGCGCAGGCGATCGCCCGGCAGGCCGATCACGCGCTTCACGTAATGCGGATGATCGTCGAAGGGATATTTGAAGACGATGATGTCGCCGCGGCGGACATCGCGATAAGGCAGGAATTTGTCGTACCAAGCGCCGGTGCCTTCGAATATGAATTTGTTGACGAAGACGTGGTCGCCAATCTGCAGCGTCGGTTCCATCGAGCCGGAAGGAATCTTGAACGCTTGCACGACGAACGTGGTGCCGAAGAGCGCGAGCAGCATCGTCACCAGCAGCATTTCCAAAAACTCTGCCAGTCCGCTGCGAGGCCGAGCGATCTTCTGCGGCGCTACCGGTGCGCCTGGAGCAGCGAGCGCTCCCGCATCGGGCGCTGACGCTGGTAGTGCTGTGGTTTCAGATGCCATGCGTTCACTTTAGCAGCTTGGGGAAAAAATCAGCAAGCGGGGATCGAGGACGCGGCCGGCTCGCGAAAACCGCTGCTACGAAGGACGAGGAATGTCGCGAGCTTCCAGAATTTCCAACGCCGCACTGGCGGCTTGCTGCTCGGCTTCTTTCTTGCTACGTCCAGTGGACGCGGAGAGCCGTTCGCCGCCGTGCCACACCTCAACCTCGAAAACTTTCTGGTGTTCGGGCCCCGACTCGCTGCGAATGCGGTATTCCACGGGCGAGCGCGCGCGTTGCTGCAGCCATTCCTGCAGCGCCGATTTGTGGTCGGCGCGTTCGAGTCCTTCTCCATGGCCCGATAATACGGGGTCCAGCACCGTGCGCTGCAAAAATGAAGCCGCAGCCGCAAGCCCCGCATCCAGATAAATCGCCGCGAGAATCGCTTCGTAAGCGTCGGCGAGCAACCTCTTCTTATCGCGGCCGCCGGTTTTTTCCTCGCCCGGCCCCAGACGAAGAAAGTGCCCAAGTTTCAATTTCTTCGCCGCCGCATGCAGCGAAGTGGCGCTCACCACACGCGCCAACCCCTTGGAAAGTTGGCCCGAATCCCAATCGGGAAACGAACGGCAGAGGTGCTCGCTCGCGATCAGCCCAAGCACGCGGTCGCCCAGAAATTCCAGCCGCTCGTTGTCCGTTCCTTGCGACGACTGGCGATGCGACCGGTGCGTCAGAGCGCGATCCAGCTCCTCGGGGCGTTGAAAGTGGTGACCGAGGATCACTTCGAGTTCGGCGCGCTCCTCTGGTGTCATGGCGCGATCACCTGTCCGTTATTTCGGCGCAGCGGGCGCGCTGGCCGCCTGTTTCTTGGCTTCAGCGCCCGACTGCTTGCAACGGTCCTGCAGGCCACCGGGCATCGCCGCGCACTTCTCGAACGCGTCAGCGGATTCTGTGAAGCGCTTCAGGCGCGTGAGTTCCACTCCCATCACGTAATAATCAGTAGCGTCCTGGTTCGCGGGATCGGCAGTGGATTTTTTAAATTCAGCGATTGATTCTTCAGAATTTCCGCGGCGGAAATAAACAAGTCCCAGGCCGCTGTGCGCCTGAGACTCGCCCTGCGCCTTCACCTTGGCGAATTGTTCATCGGTCATGCTCGCGGGCTTCGGCAATGTGGCCAGCAGTTCGAGCGCGTGCTTCTCGTACTTCTCAGCCTTGTCGAGCCGGCTTTCCGCGGCGAGATCGTTGGGATCGTAGTTGTGCGGGATCACCCAGCCCACCAGTACCAGCACGGTGACGTCGTCCGGATTCGCGGCCAGCGTCTTATCCGCGTCGGCGTACATCTTCGCCAGGTCCTGCTTGGAATATTCCGCGGTGGTCAGGCCTTGATAGACCAGCGCAAGGTATTTGCCGCTGGGATATTTCTGAACGTACGCCTCGCCCAACTGGATGCGCTTGTCCGCGTCTTCCAGCTTTGTGTCGGTGAACGCCTTGTAAGCGGCCTCTTCTTCCGGATCGGCTTTCGGCGCTGCGACCGCCGGTGCGGTTTGCCCGTCCTTCGGCGGTTGCTGCGGCGCCTGGGATTGCTGTCCCATGGGCGCCGGCGAGGGGCTCTGCTGATACTGCGCGAAAGAATTCGGCGCCGAAAGGAACCAGGCAAGAAGGATCACGAGAGCTGCGATGCCACTGCGGATTGTACGGAGCGTCATGTTTTGTTGCCTTCCTTGTTTAGAATAGCTCCGAACCTGCCGCCGGCTGCTGGATGCTGGTACAGGTTGAAGCTTACTGTTTTGGCGGCGCACTGCTGCTTCCGCCGGCGCCGCGCGGATTGTACGGCGCGTCAATTCCACGCTGCGCAGCCACGCGAACGGCTTCCGGCGCACCCGCGATCCCGAGCGCGGCGCGATATTCCACCAGAGCCTGGTCGCGCTCTTCCGCGAAATCATGCAGGCGCCCCAGATACACATGCGACCAGGAAACGATCCCCGGATCGGGAGCAGCACTCGCCGCAGCAGGCGCTTGGCCTGGTACTTGGCCCGCGGGCTGAGCCGATGCTGCCTGGCCTGCGGCCGCAGCCGCCACCAATTTTTCGAACAGCTCCTGCGCGCGGTCCGCGTCGTGATTCAGCAACGAAGCCACCGCCAGACCGAAAGTCGCCCGGGCGTTCTCCGGATATTTGGCCAGGATCTTTTCAAAAGTCTTGCCGGCAGCCGCGGCATCCTGCAACGCTATTTCATGATCGCCCTGCGCCAGGGCGCTTTCCAACTCTGATTTCGCATCGCCCGTTTGGCCCGGCTGCGATCCAGCGCGCACCCCGCCCGGCGCGGCTTTTTCCGGGCCAGCTTCCTGCAATGCGGCGAACTGGAAATTCTGCAGGCGCTTCTGTTCGGCGGCCAGATCAATCCCGTCAATCAGGTCGGGGAAATAATACGACATCGCGGGCTCCGCTTTCTCAAACTTCTGCAATTGCGCCACGTACGATCGGACCATGATGAATCCGTCCTTATCGTCGTCGGCCAGCACAGCTTCCTCTTTGTCCGGCTTCAGGTGGCGGATGCGCAGCTCCACAGCCTTAATCAGGCATTCGTCGGCATAGGCCATGAAGTCGTTCTTGTATTCGGGGGAGAGGCGTGGCGCGCGCGCGGCAATATTCAGCAGTCCGCGTTTTTTCATCACGTTCTCGCGATATTTCAGCGGAAGGGGATCCAGCAAGAAGTGCAAATAGGCGTGGCGCACGTCGGCCTCTGGAAATTCCGGGCCGCCGTCAACCACGATGGCGTAATGATTGCCGTTGTTGCGGAAATTGGTGCGATTGCCCACCAGCGGCTCGATGTAAACCGTGAAGGAATGTGCGTAACGCGGCCTGTAAATCTCGCGCAAGTACGCGTCGGAGACGGTGACGACGCGGCGCACCGGAGACTGGTAACGCTCCACCGCGCGAGTGTATTCCGGTTCCACCGCAGCCCAGCGCAGATCCAGATGTGCTTCGTGATAAAAATTCGCGAGGACTTCCTGAAAACCTTCGATGGCCAGCGCGTCGGGCGGCATCACGTCGTGGTCCAGCAGAAATGTAAAACTCGGCGGCGGACCGATCACCAGCGCGAAAGTAATGTAGCGCGAGAGCGTCTCGCCGGGGTCGGCTAGCGCGTAATCGTGGTAGAACTGGCGCAGCGCCTCCGTGGCAGGCCCTTGCAGCTTCAGCAATTCGCCGCGCAGAGCCAGGCGCGATGGCATTTCGCTCAGTGTGCTCTCGTCCGCGGCGAATCCGGCGGCGTCCAGCGCACACATTACCGAAAAAATCGACTGGCTGGCCTCCACGCTCACTCCGGTCTGCGCATCCGGAGGCGTGGCCTGGCCGCGCGTCGCGGGAGTGTTGGTGGTGCCGAACAGAATGCCGAGCAAAATGATGATCGCGGCAATAAAAACGTGCGCTGAAAGTTTCTGGTGATGTTTTGGGATGATGGAACTCCTCACTGGTTTCGTCGCATTGCGTGCATTCAGAAACACGCGCGCCGCCCCGTGCAGCGCGTAGGTCTTGTATAAAAGATGCAGAGAGACTCTAAATGGCAGCCTGAACAGAGTCAAGCTGGGTGCGGGTCTCGCGACTTTCGAACATGCCAAAAGATTCAGCCCAGAGGACGCACAAGACGGAGCGCGGAGTGCGCAGAGAAAAGCGTGGGGGGATGCTTCGCCCGCTTCAGCGGGCTCACGATGACTGCGAAATTAACTGATTCGCGCGACGCGATGCGTCAGCCGCGCACGCGCACTTCGCTGAAGCTTACCAACACGCGACCGCCGGCTTGCGGGCGCCCGAAGCTGAATTGCGGGCGGAAGCGCGAGAAGAGCATCACCTGATCGAGTTGGCGCTGCACGGCTTGATCGTTGGGGCCGGAGAGAATCTTGTAATAAACCACTTCGCCCGATGCGTTCAGCGTCGCCTCCAGCAACAATTCGCCGGATTCCGAATGTGCGGCAGACCCAACCACGCCGGGCACAGGGAATGGCGCGAGGCTTTCCAGTCGTGCAGGCTGCACCAGGTTCAAGGGAAGATCGTTCGGCACGATGCCACCCATCGGCACGCCGACCAGAATGTTCTGCACGATCAGAACGAAGGCCACTAGAGCCGTCAAAATTCCGCCAGTAGCCGGGACCGCCAGTGGCTTCAAAATATTTTCAAACGAGACGACGGTGCGAGACCACCAACGCCGAACATCGGCCCAAGGCGCGCCAGACTGCACCGCCCGCATGCGGATGCGCACTGCCAGGTCCGCAGGCGGCGGAGCCGGCGCGACGCCCGCGAGACAAACCGCCAAACGGCGGAATCGTTCCAGTTGCACGTTGCAATCGTCGCAACCGACGAGGTGTTCCCGCACCACGGCGTGCTGCCGCGGCGAAATGGCTCCATCGAGATATCCCGGGAGATAGCGTTCGGCCTGGCGGCAATTCATCGGAGTCCTCGCAACGACCGTACGGCAACATTCGCGGCCAGCGGCGAAACTGACGGCGCGGATGTGGTGACAGATGGTGATGGATGCTGATGGGTATGCAACTCAGAGGTTGCCGGATAAGACAGGCTAGCTTGTTCCGGAGCTGCGGACGGAGTCCGTTCCGGAGCGCGCACCAGCGGATTCAGGATTTCTTTCAGCAGGCGGCGCCCGCGCAAGATGCGGGACTTCACGGTGCCGACGGAAACTTCAAGCACTTCAGCCACCTCTTCGTAGGACAAGCCTTCCAAATCTCTCAAAATCACTGCGCTCCGAAACGCATCCGGAATTTGCGCCAGCGCGCGCCGCACGGTAGCTTGCATTTCATGCGTCTCGCACTGTTCGAGCGGTGATGCTTCGGAATCCTTCAGATCTAGCGCCGGATTCTTGCCTTCTTCTTCGGCGTCTATCGAAATTTGCTGCCGGTGATGGCGCCAACACCAGCGCCGATGATTCAGGGCCTGTCGAACAGAGATGCGATACAGCCAAGTCTTCAGCGAACTGCCTTGCCGGAATCCACGAATCCCGCGAAAGGCACGCAGGAAAACTTCTTGGGTCACGTCGGCGGCGTCGGCGGAGTCCGAAAGAATGCCGTAGACCAGGTTGTACACCCCTGCGTGATAATAGGTGACCAGCCAGTCGAATGCCGCGTCCGAGCCTGCTTGCAGCTCGGTGACTAATTCTGATTCGTCGCGGCCCCACGGCAGTGATTGCGCAAAGTCGGACATGCCGTTCTGTTTACCTCCCGAAGCGCCGAGCTTCAGGGCGTGTCCTTCTGAGTAGTTAGACACCGGATGCCCTGATTCGTTTCAAGCATAGCAGAAAATCTGGGTGCCAGTATGTAACGATGGTACTGGCGCGGATTGACTGTGGTTTTATGCTGTAAGTAACATAGATTCAGTAGGGTAGAGGGAGCGTCTGGGAGATTAACGTGGCAGCCAATATTGTCGGACTGGTACCCCACCGTTGTCCGTAAAAGTTCACATTACGACTGGGTAATCTTTGAGTGTCGCGGTTTTGGAGTGTGTTTGAGGACTACCGATTTTCGTCAGGGCACGGCTTTAGCCGTGCCGTATCCGCCGTATATTCCTAACAGCATTAGCCGCTGAGGGACCGGATTTCGGGTTCACTCCTCCGTCAGTCCGACCGCCCGCAAACACAGTTGCTGCAACCTCTGCGCCAGCCGCGTTCGATTCACTCGTTTCTCGCTGGCCTGCGCGTAATCCACCGCGCTGTGCAATCCATTGAACAAAAACATCGCGGTGAATTGAGAATCGTCCACGGACCATGCCCCGGCGGCGACACCTTCCCGCAGCATTCCGGCGAGATGGTCAATGATATCGTTCTTCACAAACCCCTTCCGCGCGGGCGGACGAGGCGTGCCGTAGAAAAGAATATCGTGCAGTTGAATCGAGTCCAGGTAGCCCACGATGCCCGCTTCGGCCCAGCCGGTTAGCTTTCCTTTCCAGTCGTCTTCCTTATTTCGCGCGACGCCTGCCTTTATCCGCGCCAACAATTCTTGCGCGAAGCGCCCGCGCAATGCCGCCAGCACATCCTCCTTCGATGAAAAATACAGGTAGAAAGTGCCTTTGGCCACCGCCGCGCCCGTGGTGATTTGCTCGATCGTCGTCGGCCCCGCTCCGTGCTTCAGGAACAGGCGCCGGGCCGCGTTCATCAGCTCTTCGCGGCGCTCTTCCGGCGGCTTGGTTCGAGGACGCGATTTGGATGCAGCACACATTCGACCGGCTAGCCCCCCACGACTGAACGCTGGTCACTCAAAATAAAGTAACACAGCGAAGCTGGAATGGCGCTCAGTGCCGGCCGATCCGCCGGCTGCGGCGTCTTTGTCATCAGTGATGTCACGGATATCAGGATTATCAGCGGAACGCCTCAGCATTTTCCTGCGCCCAGCGATCAAACGTGATCGGCTTTCGTTCCAGCACGCACTCCACGTTGCCAGTGACCTCCGCCATCCGCCCTTCGCGAATCGCGCGGTAAATCGAAAGATGCGCCGCAATCATTTCCTCCGAATCGCCGTCTGCGCTCGTCCGCTGGCGAACTACCTCCTCGCGGATCGCTTCGAATCGCACCGGCTTGCCGATCACCGCGCCAATCTTCGCGGCCATCTCCGCATAGCTCAACGCCTCCGGCCCGGTAATTGGCAGCGATTGCCCGTCATACTCGCGCGAGGTCAAAGCTTCGGTCGCTACGCCGGCGACGTCGTCCGTGTGAATGAACGGAATCTTGCCGTGGCCGGTCGCAGAACGCACGACTCCGCCCGCCTTGATCGACACAGCCCAAAAGAGCGCGTTCACCATGAAGCCCGTCGACCGCACGAATGTGAAAGTAATCCCGCTGGCTCGAATCGCAGCTTCGCCCCGCGCGTGCCACACGCCGGTCCCGACGTCCTGCTTCGCATCCATCGAAGAAAGCTTCAGCAGATGCCGCACGCCCGCAGCTTTCGCAACGTTCGCCGCAAGTTCGTCGCGCCTCGCGATTTCCGGACCGCTGTTAACCAGAAAAAGCGCGTCAATTCCATCCAGTGCCGACGGCAACGAACTTTCATCGCTCAGGTCGCCCACGGCAATATCTACACCGTCGCCGAACCGCGTCCGCGCCTTCTGCGCATCTCGCACGAACACCCGCGGCCGCTCCCCGCGCTCCAGCAGAAGCTCGACAACGCGCGACCCGACTTCCCCCGTCGCCCCAGTAACCAGATAAGTCATGACCGTCTCCATTGAAAAAGTAGTGCCTGGCGAATCGCGGCAAGCGCACCTGTCGCCGCAGCGGCGGCAATGCAGCGATGGCTGCAATGACGATTCATCGGAGAAGATAATGCACTACTGACTGGTGGTCAGTCAATACCGTAAAAGACCGGCAATGCGCGTTCGTGCCCCTGCAGGGGCGGCTCTCAAACCCGTCCTTTTTTCGAACATTAAGTCCTGTGCGCGCCAGTGTCCAGCTGCTCGAAAACTGTTACAGCAACACGTCACGACGAGGTTTGACGCTGCGCGAACCGAGTGTGATAATGGTTTCCAGTCTTACAACAGTGGGGCCGTAGCGCAGTTGGGAGCGCGCATCGATGGCATCGATGAGGTCACGGGTTCGAACCCCGTCGGCTCCACCATTAATTCCCTTCTGAACGCGCTTCCGTGAGAGGTTAGTGCCGTAGACTCAGACTGACTCGGCTCACCCTCCAACCAAGGTCACGAAAAAACTCATGATCCGTAAAGCCAAGCCCGGAAAATCACACGCTGCTCGCCCGCTGGGGATGGATCGCGGCACCGTTATAGTTGCGGATGATTTCAATGCGCCGCTCCCGCCGGAACTGCTGGCGCTTTTCCTTGGAGAGACGACTGAACCGGAAAATCCACAGCCCGAGAAACCAGCCGCATCCAGGCGCGGGCGAATCAAATCGCGAAAACCGCGCTGACCACAACTCGGCTTTCTCCGCCTTTTCTCTACTTTTCCACTCTGTTCTCTGCGTTAAAGCTTTTGCCTTAGATTTTTCGCGCAGCCGCAGGCAAATTCGCGGTACACACGCAGAGGTCGCAGTGGATGCGAGGCGATGCCGCAGATTGCGAACAGTGAAGCGTGTTGCGGCTCTAGTGGCCGCCCTTGAACCAGCTGTATCCAACTGTGAATATGAACGTCGCGTTGTATCCGGGGTTGTGACGCCCAATGCTGGCATTGGACAAATGTCCGAAGGTGGCTTCGGCGGAGAACGCGCGGCGCGGCTTCACAAACATGTACGAGCCGAATGCCAGCCCCTCCGTGAAATTTACGGCTGCGGTGTTACCTGGCGGGACATTGCTGGTGGTAAACACCGTGCCGCCCACAATCGCGACGTACGGCGCATATTTATTCCAACTCGTGAAATTCCACTGCCAGATCGCAGGCCTGACGCTGGCGCCGTACACTCCTCCGCCGCCAGGTAGCAGGACGGCGTAAAGCGGCAGCACGTCCACGGCCCACTCAAAATTTCCCCGCAAGATGCCAGGCAAATGGTTGCCGGTGAGGATCCAGCCCGCGCGCCCGCCGCCGAACGCAAACTGTGTGCCATCGGATTTGCCAAGACCCGTACCGCCGCCGGCAACAACGCCCAATTCCCACGTGTGCCTCTGCATGGATTGAGCCACCCAGTCCTGCGTGGTGGGCGCGACGGGCGCGGACGCAGCAGCCGGCGGCGCGTCCTGCGCGGCCGCGGCTGTCACCAAAATCAAACTACAAAAAAATGCAGCGATCCATTTCATATCATTTCCTGCCCGCGATAAATTTTTCCCGTCGTTATGCGGGCCTTGCGAATTTGTGAGCCTACGTGCAGACGCCCACCGGGTCAAGCTGAAATCGCATAAGCATCACGCACAAAATCTCAAACCCACAAACCACGTGGCGTCGCGACGCCGATGCGTCTAGAATGCTCGGGCCATGGCGAAAATCACGTTTCTGGGTGCGGCAGGAACGGTTACGGGTTCGAAGTATCTGCTCGAAACGGGCGGCAAGCGTTTGCTCGTCGATTGCGGCCTCTTTCAAGGCTCAAAAGATCTGCAGCAAAGAAATTGGAATCCGCTCACGGTGGATCCCGCAACGATTGATTGGGTGCTGCTCACGCACGCGCACATTGATCACACCGGCTACCTGCCGCGCCTGGTCGCCGCCGGATATCACGGTTCGGTGTACGCAGACGCCGCGACGCGCGAGCTATGCAATCTACTGCTGCCGGATTCCGCGCACTTGCAGGAAGAGGATGCGCAATTCGCGGCGCGCAAAGGTTACAGCAGCCACAAACCTCCGCTGCCGCTTTACACCACGGCGCAAGCTCAGCAGGCCCTGGCGCGATTCCAGGAAATTCCCCGCGAGGGTGATTTCACCATCAGTCCGGAATTCTCCGTGCGCACGCACGATGCCGGGCACATTCTCGGATCCACCTGGCTCGAACTAACCATCACCGAAAACGGCAAAAAGATTCTGATCGTTTTCTCCGGAGACATCGGCCGTTACGATCAGGTAATTCTGAAAGACCCGGAGCCGCCCTCGCGCGCGGATTTCCTGTTGTGCGAATCCACCTACGGGGATCGCGACCACGGCACTGGCTCGGTCCCAGACGAGCTGGCGGACGTGATCAACCGCGTGGCCAAACGCGGCGGTGTCGCGGTGATTCCCGCTTTCGCCGTGGGACGTACGCAAGAGCTGATGTATTACCTGCGTGGGCTCGACGACGCGCAACGCATTCCGAAGCTGCCGGTGTATGTGGACAGTCCCATGGCCATCAGCGTGACCGATATTTACGCTCGGCATCACGAGGACCACGATCTGGATTTTACGAAGATCGAACGGCAAGGCAGTCGCGACCCACTGAATCTTCAGGAAGTGCACATGACGCGCGCCGTCGAAGATTCCAAGAAAATCAACGACGTCACTTCGCCGTGCATCATTATTTCTGCGAGCGGCATGGCCACGGGCGGCCGCGTGCTGCATCATCTGGCGAAGAGGTTGCCGGATTCGCGCAGCGCCGTGCTGCTGGTGGGTTACGAAGCGGAGGGAACACTGGGACGCGCGTTGCAGGAAGGCGCGCAGTACGTGCGCATCCACGGGCAGGAAGTTCCCGTGCGCGCTGAAGTCGTGATGCTCGATCAACTTTCCGCGCACGCCGGCAGAAGCGAATTGCTGCGCTGGCTTTCGGGATTTACCGCGCCGCCCCGTCAGACATTTTTGGTGCACGGCGAACCCAGCGGCCTAGAAGGGCTGCGCGCCGGAATCGCCGGCCGGTTTCACTGGCCCGTCACCGTGCCGGCTTATCTGCAAAGCTTCGATTTAAATACATAAGGACTGCCGCACCCCGCCGCCGTTTTCAGAAGCGTGCAGCCGAATTCCAACCGGGTCTTGCTGCTGCCCTCCGCGGTGCTATACTGCGTGCAAATTAGCCGGGGGGTGCGCCATGAGCCGGCTCTACATCGGCCTCGTCGTGCTGTTTTCGTTCGCTGCCTGCCTGTTATTACCGCCACGTGTATCCGCGCTGCGATTGGGCGGGAGTTTGTCCAGCAGTAACAATTTGACGATCAGCGGGAATGTCTATTACGGGGACGGAAACCAAGCGGCCGCGCATGTGATGGTGCAATTGCAAGACGCCGCGGGCGAGACGCGCCTGCAGGAAGAAACAACCGATTCCGGTGGGTTCGAATTCCAGCGCCTCGGTGGCGGCACATACACGCTCCTGGTGGACGTGCAAGGTTACCAGCGCGTGGCCGCTACCTTGAATCTGTCATATATGCCGGAGAAGAGCGTGGTCGTCCGGCTGCGCGCGCTGACCGGCGAAAAAGAGACGGCAGCGGCGACTTCCGTTTCCGCGCACGAACTTTCCATGCGGGAAACAGCTCGCGAGCGGATGAGCGCCGGCAAGAAAAAATTGTACACCGAAAAAAATGCGCAAGGCGCTCTGGAAGATTTTCAATCGGCCCTGGCAGCTGCGCCCGGATATTACGAGGCTTCTTACCAGGTGGGGATGGCCTACCTGTCGCTAGGCCGGCGCGACGACGCCGAAGCCAGCTTTCGAAAATCCATCGAGTTGAGCGGCCACAGGTACTCCGAGGCCGAAGTCGGGCTGGGCACGTTGATGTTAGACCGCCGGGATTTTGCGCAAGGCGAAATGGCCGTCCGCCGCGGAGTGGAATTGAATCCAGATTATTGGCTGGGACAGTACGAATTAGGCCGCGCGCTGCTGAATCTGGACAAGTTCGCGGAAGCGCTCCAGGCCGCGGACCGGGCGAAATCGCTCGCGCCCAACGCCGCGATCGTCTACCGGCTGCTTTCCAATATTCATCTGCGGCAAAAGAATTATCCGGCACTGCTGGCGGACATTGATTCCTACATCAAGCTGGATCCGGACAGTGCGGCGGGAATTCGCGCGAAGCAATTGCGCGAGCAAGTGATCCAGAAACTGGATACGGCTGGGGCGACTACTGCGGCAGAAAAAACTCCCTGATTGTACACGCTGGGATGAAGGTTTTTGTAGCCAAGCCCGCAGCCGGCGGCTCAGCGCGCGGCGGTTTCCGCAACGAACTTCGGAATTTCCAGCAAACGAAAACCGAGCACGAACATCGGATGCGGGGCCACGCGTCCCCAGCGGGTTAGATCATATTTCGCGCGGATAAAACGAATTTCAGGCTTGAGCGTCAGATCCAGAACCTGCCGCGTTTCGCCGCGATAAAAACGTTGCGGCATTTTCAGCAGCGGCATTTTTCCAAAGTCCGTCCCGTCGGCCGATCCCCACACGGAAATATCCACCGACTCCTGTTCCATCTGGTCGGTAATTTCCATGGTGCAGAGGAACGTACGGGTCTGGCTGGCGGAGATGTCAAACGGCTGGCCTTCGCCGTTCGCGGTCAGTTGCGTGCCCGGCGGTATCAGAACGAATTCCACAGCCATGCATTCGCCTCCTGAAGGAGCACGCGGATTCTAGCACAGGTCTTCGCGGATGATTTAGATGCGCTTCACGCGGTTTTTTTCAACTTGGCCAGGCGCTCGGCGGCGGCTCGGAATGTTTTTTCAGTTTTGCAGAATGTGAAGCGGAGGTGCGTGCGGCCATCGGCGGGGTCGCGGTAGAAACTGGAGCCCGGGACCGCAGCCACGCCGATCTTAGTGACCAGATATTTTGCGAAGGCCACGTCGTCAACAAATCCGAAAGCCGAAATGTCGGTCATGATGTAGTAAGCGCCGCGCGGTTTGAAGCACTTGAAGCCGGCGCCCGTGAGAATGCCGAGCAATCTTTCGCGGCGTTGCGCGTATTCACTCGCAAGCGTCGTGTAATACTCCGGCAGAAATTGCAGTGCCACTGCACCGGCTTCCTGCAAAGGCGCAGCGGCTCCCACCGTAAGAAAATCGTGCACTTTGCGAATCGCGGCCGTGACTTCGGGCGCAGCAATGGCCCAACCGACGCGCCAACCCGTGACGCTATACGTTTTCGACAGCGCGTTGATCGTGATGGTGCGGTCGCGCATGCCCGCGAGCGTCGCCATGGAAATATGCTCGGCGCCGTCGTAGAGCATGTGCTCGTAAATCTCGTCCGTAATAGCGTAAGCATTCCAACGCACGCAAAGATCGCGAATTATTTCCAGTTCAGCTCGCGTGAAAACCTTGCCGGTGGGGTTGTTCGGCGTATTCACAATGATGGCCCGGGTTTTAGGGCCGAACGCGGCCGCGAGTTCCGCCGGATCAAACGTCCAATCCGGAGCATGCAGCCGGACGAAGCACGGGACTGCCCCCGAAAGGATCGCGTCCGGCCCATAATTTTCGTAGAACGGTTCGAAGACCACGATTTCGTCGCCCGGATTGATCACCGCCAGCATCGCGGAAATCATGGCTTCGGTGGAACCGCAGCACACCGTGATTTCGCGCTCCGGATCGATAGACATGCCAACATTCGTTCGCGAAAATTTCTCGGCAACGGCGTTGCGCAGCGATTTCGCGCCCCAGGTAATCGCGTATTGATTGATGTCCGCGGCAATCGCATCCTGCGCGGCGCTTTTGATCAGCGCCGGGGCGGGAAAATCAGGAAAGCCCTGCGAAAGATTGACGGCTTTATATTGCAGCGCCAGCCGCGTCATTTCGCGGATCACGGACTCGGTAAATTGCGCGGCCTTCCAGGAAAGCTGCGGGCTAGTGGCCGGGGCTGCTTGCGGCTTTACGGGATTCATTCGTAGCGCCTCGCACGGGCTGTGATCCGTATAACTTACGATAAATATCGGCGTTGCGCGTAACGATTTCCACGTATTCGCGCGTTTCGGTGAACGGAATGGAATCCACAAATTCGGCCGGCTCGCGATAGCTCTGGCCCGAAGTCCAGAACGCGACGCGATCTTCTCCGGCATTGTAAGCGGCGAGCGCGGGTTCCACGCTGCCAAAATCCCGCTGCAAGCCGGCAAAATAAATCGTGCCGATGTGAATATTGTAATCCGGCTCGAAAAGCATAGGCGTGGAGAAACGTACCTTGGCTTGCTTCGCGAAGCGCCGCGCCGTTTTCGGCAACAGCTGCATCAAGCCGAACGCGTTGGCGTGAGAATGCGCTTCGGGATCGTAGGCCGACTCCTGGCGGATCAGCCCGGCGGTGAGCATGGGATCCACGCCCGCGGTGGTCGAGCGAGTCACAATAAAAGACTGAAACGGCATCGCGTAAGCCGTCAGCCACACTTCGCGTGGAACCTGGCCGAACGGACGCCACTCCAGCTGCGGATAAATCTGCCGTATGGTGACGATCGCTGCGCCCAGGTGTCCGGCGTTCAGCGCTTCCTGCGCAGCTTCGAGCAGCAGCCGCGGTTCGCCCGTAGCGGCATACGCCGCGTGCAATTCTAATTCCGCGGAAGCATCGAAGCCGATCGAGCGCAGAGCATCGGCGCGCATCTGGCGGCTCGCAGCAGCCGCCGGAATCGTGTCACCGAGCGGCAACGCGGGAGGCACGGGCGGAATCGTCGCTAGAATGTCCGCATCGGCAGAGGGACCGGCACCGAGCGCGCGCAGACGTTTCACGGCCGTGGTGGCAAAATAATTCTGCGGGAAGCGCTCCAATAATTTTGCGTAGTAGGTGCGCGCCAGCGCGGAGTTCCCTGCCTCTTCGGACAAACGGCCGAGCCAGTACAAAGCATCTGGCGAAAATTGCGAGCCGGGAAAACGCCGCAGATGTTCGGCCAGGTCCGCGGTGGCGTCGGGCTGGCGTTTCAAAATGGCCGCCCAGGTGAGGCGCCATTGCGCCGGAAGCGCGTCGGCGACAGTTGGAAAATTATCAGAGAGACGTTTGTAGTAGGAAGCGGCGCGATCGCGATCCAGCTGCACCCAATAATAATTCCCCGCCAGAAACAGCGCGGATTCCGACCAGCGGCTGTCCGGAGCGCGCGCCACTGCCGATTCCACGGCAGCAATCATCTGCGATTCTGACGGCCGATCGCGATAATAATTTGCGATCGTGTTGTAGCGCTCGGCGTCCACGTCCGGATCGTTAATTTTCAAAGCAGAGAGGTCGGATATGCCGGCGCCCAGCGCGACGCCGCATTCCATGATGCGCAGCTGGGCGCGTTCGCGATCCGCGCCGCTGAGCTGTGGCAGCAGATGCGAATACTCGTTGCGTGTATCGCCCCACTGATGCGCTGCGAAAATCGTGGAGGCGTGTTCGAGCTGCTGTTCGATGGGAATCGCAGCGAGCTTGTCGCCGAGCGAGCTGCGCAAAAAAGAAAGTTTCTCGCCGGCTTCGCGCGCCTGATCGCTCAAAGGGAAATGCAGATAGATGGTTTGATAGTCCGCGGCGGCCTGCAGCGGCTGGCCGGATTGTTCGCGAGCTTCGGCGCGCAGGAAAAGCAGCGCGGGTTTCCCAGCGGTTTGCGGATAAGCGTCGAGCGCCGCGAGAATTGCCGCGGGCTGGCTCACGGCAAGCGCCGCGACGCCTAAAGATTGCAGTGCCTGATCCGTGACCACCGAGTCTGGATAATCCTTGCGAAATTCCTGCAGCTGCGCAAGAGCTTCCGCATTATGATTCAGCGCGAGATTGGCTTGCGAACTCCAATAGAGAGCGTAGTCGCGCAGCAGCACGTCGCTTTGCGCCATCTTCAACCACTTCGCGGACTGCGGGTAATGCGCTTTGCCGTAATCGAAATATCCCAGGGCCAACGCGGCGCGATTTCCCAGCCCGCCAGAAGATTTCTGCAGGGCGAAGGCGCTGAGTTTAGCGTAAGCCGCGGCGGGATTTTTTTGCTTCAGCGCGCGCGTCAGTTGCTCGAGTTGCTTCGTCGCGGCGCCAGACGGAGCATGCGCGGGCATACTGGCAGCGGCCGGCTTCTTCGCGTGACTGGGAGCTTGAGCTGGCGGTGGCGCCGGTACCTGACTCTGCGAGGCATGCTGCGCGACGGCGGCCGGCACGGAACATGCCGCGACCGAGAAGACGGATACCACTGCGACAGCGCGCATTGCGGGGCCGAAGAATTTCATTCTGATTATCTTAATGCCGCAAAACGGGCGAGGGATACGGATATTCGCCGAGGGCCTGGGCGTCGCCATCGGCCAAAATTTCCACCATCCAATCGTAGAAATAATCCACGGGATGATCTTGAATCGCGCGAAAACGGCGGTCGTATTCCTTGCGCGCTTTATCAATATCCACGCGCAGACGGACGCAGATGTCTTTGTGTTCACGGCCGAGGCGAACTTCTTTCGGCTGCAATAGTTTGATGTCTTGCATGGCGACTTTGGCCACGCGGTTCGCGCGACGATGGAGTTCCTGCTCTTCCCTGGGCAGATTCGCGAGTTCGAAGGCTTCTTCGGCGACCTCGACTTCCGGAGGCGGTGCAGCGGGCGGCACCACGGCGGATTCCGGGGCCGCGTTCAATACTTCCTCCGGCTCTTCTACCCATTCCAGTTCGGGTTCGGGCGGCGGAGGCGCCGCGGCCGGGGCAGCGGGTTCTTCCACTTCCACAGTTTCGCGCGCTGATACTTGCGCGATTTCTTCCTCTGCCACTTCCTCGGGCGCTTCTTCCGGCTCTTCCACAGCGGCAGCAGCGGACGCACCCGCAAATTCGTGTTCTTCGGAGGCTTGCTGATCGCGAGGATTGAGGGCTACCGCGACGAAATTTGAAAGTACGGAAAGTCCGGCCGCCAAGGCCGCGGCGGCAGTTTGTGCGCGTAGCAGTGCGGGCAAGGCGTTGCTGGGACGGCTGGAACCGCAAGCGGCGACCAAGTCGGCGTAGGCGTGATGCAACTCGTCCGCGGTGCGCTGCAGCGGGGCGAGGTTATCGCGCAGAGCGCGGGAAACCGCCTCTTCCAGGGCCTGTTCGAGCGACGTTTTCCTTGGAGTCAAAGGAATACCTGCCTCTTTTGAATTATGGAAACGGTAACGGGGGGTGTCAACTGACATTACGGAAGCGCGTGCCTGCCATGCAGCGGCGAGGTTTCAGTGCCCTCAGGTTTCCACTTGTTTCGGTAGTGTGCGAATTGGAACAGCGCGCAGCTGGGGCTGTGCGTACCATCTTCGTTATGTGCGGTGGCTTGCGGTCGGGACCATTTGCTCAAGTGACGGCATAAGGGAGAATCGGAATGAAGAAATCATTAATTGCGGGTTCGTTCGCGCTGTTGCTGCTGATTGGCGGGTGCTCCACTGCTCCAGCGGCCGGGCCAGCAGGACCTCAAGGACCTCCGGGAGATCAAGGCGCGTCTGGCCAGAACGCCGATCGGGACCGTGACCGCGATAGAGATCGCGACCGAGACAAGGACCGCGAGCGAGATGCAGGCGCACCGCCGTCGTGCACGCGAGGACAACATCCGGCCAAGGACTCCGACGGACGATGGGCTTGCGTAAGAGACTAAGGACCTCGTTTGGTCTGCGTCGGGACGCGGACAAAATAGTGACGAATTAATCGAGCGTGTCTGGACTGAAGTTCCCCACCATGGATCGCCACGCTACAGGTGTGTTCACACCTCACTTGATCCAACTGCGGCGAGTTTTGTCTGATTTCCGGTTAGAGCGGAATTTAAGCCGTGCGGCTGTGTTTATTCTGCGAGGCGCGGGTCGAGCAATTGCTCTTCGCGTTGGCGCAAATCCTCGAAAAACGCCTCGCCCTCAATTGCTTTCACGCGCCCACTCTTGATGTCTTCGTAGCGGCCGTCCAGCATGCCGCGGACTTCAGCGAGATATCCTGCCATGGCGTCTTCCACAAGCTCGTCGGTCGGGCGACCGCTCTGGATGGCGAGTTCGTTTAGGCGCGATTCCGTTTCAGGCTTAAGATGCACTTCCATGCTTGTCAATGTAAAGAAGCGCCATCGCTTCTGTCAAAATTAATTGCCCGTAGAGTAGGAGAAAACTGGAGATGCTGACGGCGGAACAGATACGAGAATTGTTACAGATGCGGCCGCATCCGATCGAGGGCGGATTTTTTGCGGAGACGTACCGCGGCGTTCCCGCGGTTCCGCAGAGCTTGCTGCCGGGTTATCCCGGAGACCGCGCGATTTCCACGGCGATTTATTATTTGCTGACGCCGGATACTTTTTCGGCGATGCACCGCGTGCGCGGCGATGAGATGTTTCATTTTTATTTGGGCGATCCCGTGGAGATGTTGCAGCTGAAAGCGGATGGCAGCGGCGAGGCGATCGTGCTGGGGCAAGACATCGCACTGGGCATGCGCCTGCAGCACAACGTTCCTGGAGGCGTGTGGCAGGGTTCGCGGCTACGGGCCGGCGGGAAATACGCTCTGCTGGGGACGACGATGGCTCCGGGATTTGAGTATGAGGACTACGAAGCGGGAACGCGGCAAGAGCTAAGCGCGCAATTTCCGAAGCATTCCGCGATGGTGGCGGCGTTGACGCGTTAGGTCTCGCAGCGGGCGCGGCGAATTGGCGACGGGTGCGCGCGGTGGTATTCTAGTGGGGACCGACGGGGGCGCAACGGTTTCGACGGAAACTGTAGCGGCTCGAAGGCATGCCGGGACCCACCTCCCCGAAACATGGTGGAACAACACAACTGGCAACTCACAGTTGGCACTCGCAGCCTAACTTAAATTAGGCTACGCGCTCCCCCAGGCGTTACCTACGCGCGTGGGTCGGGGCGTCACACAGTAGGCTGGCTGTCGCGTTTCGGTCCGCAATGCGGCGGCGAGATCATCGGACTAGTTGCTAGCGCGTCTTGCCTGTTCTGAGCGCTAGCAGCGAAACCAACGGAACGGGATAAGCATGTAGGCTTCGTGTTGCAAGGTTTCTCGGACGGGGGTTCAACTCCCCCCGCCTCCACCATTTCTTCTTATTTGTTTACAGTTAGTTAGAGGCTGGAGTTTT